>JADHEF010000028.1_pt1:27500-85000 | contig 168695 bp, 171 predicted proteins | sample 8952391 | NCBI WGS metagenome assembly JADHEF01 (sample SAMN16124439, study PRJNA663245) | bioreactor sludge metagenome | isolation source: sludge (nitrite) | place: India:Bengaluru | collected 2019-02-28 | reverse complement strand
AATTCCCGGTAATCGGCAATTTTATCCTCGGTTTGGGATAGCTGATCCTGTAATTCCAGGAAATTTTCATCGGCCTTCAGTTCAGGATAGTTTTCCGCAACTGCAAACAGGCTTTTCAAAGTACCGGTTAAGACATTATCTGCCTCTTCATTTTCTTTAACAGTCTCAGCATTGTTCAACTGGGAGCGTGCCTGACTAACCTCCTGGAAGGTGGTTTTTTCGTGTATGGAGTAACCTTTAACCGTTTCCACCAGGTTATCAATTAGATCTGATCTCCGCTCTAGCTGGACATTTATCTGTGACCAGGCCCCTTCCACTCCGTTTTGTAGTTTGATTAAACTATTATAGACGGCAATGATTATGGTAAAGAATATCACAATTATAAGGACTACCAGTCCAAAACCAATTAAATTCCACATTATAACACCATTAACCCTGTTATTACACAATAATCCAGTTAGTTTGTGGGTTATTTAAATGTTTTCAAATCAAAAAAAACAGGTTTAGTGATCTACCGCAATAATTTTCACTATGCTTTTTCAAGATTTATTTCCGGTGGTTAAAAAACAGTTTAGATAGTCATATAATGTGAAATAAGACAAAACTTGTTAAAATAGTTCTAAAATTAGAATAAAAGGAAGAAAATGGTAAATGAGGTAAAAAAAATGAGGTAATTAATTACCAAATTTACCATTGCTCCAGCTATTAGTATCCCAAACTCAGCATATAAATTTTTTGAAAAAGCATTTTGTTATTACCTTTGGGAAAAGTGTGATGTAGTTAGGGGTGATCTGAAAAAGTGGAAAATAGATTTATTTTAAAAATTTAAGGTGTTAAAAATTGATTTTAGTAAAATAGAATGCAGAAAATCAGTAATAATGGGCCCGCTGGGATTCGAACCCAGGACCTCACGGTTATCAGCCGTGCGCTCTACCGCCTGAGCCACGGGCCCCTTAAAATGTTAGTAACAGCTTAAGAAGTTGAATTTCTCCAACAAATTCCAAAACTGCAGGGGTAGATTCTTGATTTAGAATTCATCCTATATATACCTTTGTGATGGGATTTATCTAATTTAGTATTAACTCTCCCTCCCTGATCACCTTTTAAAGTATAGTGGAAACTGGGAGTGGATAAATCACAGCTCAGGTTGTTTAATAGAGTTGTATGGAGGCGGTCAGAATAATGCACCGCCCCATTCTCTAAGGGGTTAAAAAAGTCAATGTTTATTTGTTGACCATTTCACTAATGGCATCAGCCATCATATGGCCTTCTACAGTGATCTCTGCCTTGTCAATACCTTCCACATTCTCGGCAGCCACACGGGCCTGCATGGCCATGTTAGCAGCACTCATACAGCCGGGGTTGGTGGGTTTTATGGTGATCTTAGCGGTTTTTTCACTTTCATTGATCTGGATATCAGATACCAGGCCCATTTCTACAATGCTTATACCCATATGGGGATCAGCCACTTTAGCCAGAGCATCTTTAACCTTGTTAACTAGTTCTTCGCTCATAATCATACCTCAGAATCGTTTTTTTCATGTTTTACACTTTTCAGTGCGGATAAAACGCATAATTACTTTAAAAATCCTTCATATGCATTTAAAAAGATATTCTTTTATTTCCGTGTTTGTGCTATTTAAACTTATTTATAATTACCCGGCCTGGGGGGGGTTAATTCAACCGGTGACGAACCCGCACAGCAACGCCTTTTTCTCCCTTTTTCATTTCATTCCCGCTCATTACAGCTTTACCCACTCCTACAACTTCTCCTTTTCGTATTATAACCACTTCATCTTTGGGAATTATATCTGGATAAGCATCTACCACTCCCGGGGCAAAAAGGGTGTTAGTTTTCATTTCAAAATCAATTTCCACCCAGTTAACTCCGATATTGTTTAAGATGACCCCTCCCTTGATGTTCAAACTGTAAAGTCCATAATCGTGGTGGAGGACGGCGATCTGTTCATCACCCTGCATTAACCTCCGGTCAAACCTTCCCCTTAACCGGTAGTCATCCGGTACCAACTGGTCGGCAGCAACGGTGTTAAACTGGTAACGAGCCACGGAACGCAGCATATGTAGTTGTCGGGTGTGGCTTTTCATCCGGTTGTATCCTTTAAGGGCAATTCGGAGATTGGCCATTGATTCCGGGGAGATAGTCCTCCCATCCTTACAGGTGAAAGTGGCATCCGGCAGGTATTCCTGGCAGACTGTAAGGTAACCGTGGGCCACATGGGCTATTACCTCATGGTCTCCCACATATTCCTGGAGACATTCTCCAGTAAGTTTTATTTCTTCACGGGACCAGTCTCCTACTGTAGAAACATCATAAGACTGGATAGGGTAGGTTTGTTCCATTTCACGGGGGCAAACACCGAAAGGGGAAGTTAAAATAGCTTCTTGCAATCCTTTAGTGGCTTGGGTGAATATACGGTGAGATTTACTGGCAGAATACGGTTTACGCATACTACAAGGTAAAACCACCACCACATCGCCCTGAGGTTCTAAAAGTTTCATTCTTTCCCTCCAGCGGCGTGCTTCCGGGCGGTTAAGTGAAGTTTCAGTGGTACAAAGTACTTTGATCATTTATTTTACTCCTGAATCTAAAAATATTACTCATAAATCTACAGATAATCTTAGATCTACCCAATTATTAATTACTATTCATAGGCTAATGGTCTGGTTTATGTTTATCCCTTATCTAATTTCTGACCATTAACCCATTCGGCACCGGTGATCAAGGATATTTCGCGGGTTAAACCAACCAGATCACTCCTATCTAAAAGTTTAACATCAGATTTACCCACCATACGGGTCAAGTTTTTCATTTCCTCAGTGGAAGTTACCAGGAAGTTTTTAAGATTCTCCACACCTGCCTCTACATCTAACTGCTGCACCAGCTGAGGGTGCTGTGTGGTCACTCCGGTGGGGCACAGTCCGCTGTAACATACTCGATACTGCTGGCAGTTAATGGCTATAAGAGCCGCAGTACCAATGTAAACTGCATCAGCACCCAGGGCCAGACACTTGGCAAAGTCACTAGAAGTGCGCAAACCACCCCCGGCAATGAGACTTATTTCCTTTCTGAGTTCCAGTTCTTCCAATTTCTGATAAGCCCGTGGCAGGGCGGCTATAATGGGCAGTCCCATATTCTCCCGCACATAAGTCGTGGTGGCCCCCGTACCTCCACCAAAACCATCCAGGGCAATGAAGTCCACCCCGGCCCGGGCCAGGAGTTCCACATCCTCCTCCACATGACCACAGCCAATTTTAGCCCCTACTGGAACACCACCCGTGAGTTTTTTCAACTCAGACACCTTTTCTTCCAGTTCACCAGGGTTGCTGATGTCAGGGTGGTGGGCTGGGGAGTAGGCAGCCTGTCCTTTTTCCAACCCCCTGATCTGGGCCACCTCGGGAGTCATCTTCTCTGCCGGAAGGTAACTACCTTTACCGGGATAGGCTCCCTGCCCAAATCGAATTTCCACTGCGGCCGCAGATTGTAGTAGGGCCTGGTTTAAACCAAAACGTCCCGTGGAATACTGCACTATCATTTCATCCGGTGCAATCTCTTTTTCCTCATCTAAAACCCCTCCCTCCCCCGTGTTAAATCCAATATTCATTAGGGCAGCTGTTCTGGAGATTACCAGGCGCACATTACGTGAAACTGCCCCGAAACTCATACCGGAGATTAAAATGGGTGAAGAGACTTTCAGGGGTTTCTGGGACTTCGGTCCGATGGTTACCTTTGCATCTACCGGATCTTCCTGGTTAAAGGGTATGCGCTTGATCTGGGCGGGTAAAAAGTGCAGGTCATCCCAGGAAAATGATAATTTCTTGGTTGAACCCATAGAAGAAATACCACTTATATTATGGCTTTTATCCTTTATTTCAACCATTTTATTATAAAAAGAGGGATCTTCATCTTTATTTGGTTTGCGCAGGAAGGTTCCACTTTCACCCACCCTTTCCTTACCACAGTAGTAGTTATCACTGAGGTGGTACTGGTAGAATAGAGGGCAAGTGTTACAGATACAACCTTTCACTTTAATTTCACAATCACTGGACCCGGTGGCACAGTAGAGCAATTTATTTCCACAATTTTTAGGGTAACTGGGACAGTAAGAACAGAGACATTTTTCCCGGTTTTCGGGTGAATCTTCAATATTCCTAGGGGCATCTTGTGAAGGGGTGACCATGGATTTTTACCTCTTTTTTAAGTTAATCATTATATTATTATATCCTGCCTTCTCAATATAATTTTATATATTCCGTGAGGTTGACCCATGAAGTACAAGATAAAAGGTCCCCGGGAAAACCAGACCTTCGTAAACACCAAATCCTACCAGAAACTTCTATCAACCTTTAAAAAATTATCAAAAAACAGGGGGCAGATTGTCCATGTGGTGGGAGCCCCGGGCACTGGTAAATCCAGTAATATCTACGCGGCAGTGGACAGACTGGGCTTGAATTTTTACGAAGCTAAATTACCCCTTTCTTCCCCAGATTTAACTGGCGGGGAGGTTTACCAGTTGATGGTAAACTCCATGAAGGAAGATCTACATGTCAAATCCTCTGCTGACCTGTTCTATGAGTTGAGTAAATTTGATGCAGTTTTATTTGCAGACCGGTTCCATGATTATCACTGCCTGGATGAGGAATGTGTCGGTTTCAGCCAGTGGACTGGTTATAGTGGCGTGAAGCCATTTAAATTTTATTTAACTTGTATTCGAGAATATTTTAAACACAGGAGTGATTTTAAAGGGGTTAACCTGGTATTGCAGACTGCCTGGAGGGTGGGTGAGAAAGATTACAAGAAGGACCTATTCGCGGACTATGGTGTTCTCTCCCGGGTGGCAGTGACTGTACTGGGGATCCCCTTTACCGTGGTGGAGATATCCTACTCCCAAGAGGAAACCATAAATATAGTAAAAAGCCATCTAAATGTTACCCCGGATGAGGTAAGGCAATCTATAAAAAAATATGGTAACAAACCCCGTTTTATATGTCAGGCACTGAAGGATGGACCATAATCTCATCTTCTGTCTTTGGCCGTTAATTCAAGTATCACTGGAGTTTTAAATGATAAAAACATTGATCAAGTCCACCCGGATAACATGGGCCTCTAAAAATGCCAACATGTTTTTACTGGCGCTTACTTATGCTTATTTCCTGGGAATACCTATTAATAATCCTTTCCAGATATTAGGGGGGCTTATACTGGTTTCTGCTCTGTGGGGTGCCCTGTACACCCTCAATGATCTTACGGATCTGGAGGTGGATCGCCGGGATCGACAGAAGCAGAGCCGGGCCTTCATTGAAAATGAGGTGGACAAAAAGATCATACTGCTTTTCTTTGGCCTGATTGTGGCCGGGGTGTTTATAATATCCTTTGTAGCATTCCCTTCATCATTCACCTTTTTAATGTCTCTAATGCTACTCAACCAGTTGGTTTACACTTTACCTCCAATCCGTTTAAAGGATTCCAATTTAGCCCCTTTTTTCAGCACCGCCACTAATTCAGTGTTGCGTCTGGCTTCCTGTGCCGTACTTTTGGGTGATGTGTTTCTGGTGCCCCTGAGTGTGTACGTGTTCATGTACCTGGCAGGAATGGGCACCTACCTCATGTACAAGTCACGTTCCCGCGATGCCAGTATAGTGGGGTTCATGGGGGGCGGCTTACTCCTGTATATGCTTTACTCTGGTGACATGAATATAATACAATTTGCCGTGGCAATTCTGCCATCTTTCCTGGCAGCAGTGCCATTATATCTATCACTATTTACAAATAAGGACTACATGTTCCGTCTGGCAGATATTCTTTACCACCAGGTAGCCATGGTATTTTTCATGTTTTGTATACTGGTGATTATTTTTTAAGGAATGCCTCTATTTATTTTTTAAGGAATGCCCCTGTTTATCAGCACCGTTATACATTAAAAAATCCTAAAAAAGTTAGAAATAGTGGAATAAAAAAAGGAAGGGGTAGTTGACTAAAAAATAAAAAATATTATCTGATCTTCAGTCTTAGAACAGTTTACCCAGTTTCAAAAGAGCCTTTGGTGAGATTTTAATCAGTTTTTTAACCATTTCTGCGGTGTTAATGGTTTCAAAGTCACTGTCCTTGAAAACATCCGCGATTTCATCCAGTTCTCCATCCGAAAGACTTAAAAGGTATTCCTTGGCCTTCAGGTACTTTTTGAATGATTCCCCCAGTTCATCATCACAGAGTTTTTCATACACCTTAAGGTTTTTATGGGAGTAGTCCCCATCAGCCACGGCCTGGGCAGCCACCTGACCCGCAATACGGCCTCCCAGCATACCACTGATGATACCTCCACCAGTGAGGGGGTTAACCATACTGGCTGCATCCCCGGTGACCAGGACATTATCTGCCACTTTTTTCTTCAGTAATCCACCCACGGGGTCTCCGCCCACGTTAAGTTCCACTGGCTGAGCATTTTGAGTAGCCGGGTTGCTTTCCACAAACTCTAAAAGGTGTTGGTAAGCAGTTTTGTCGGTTCTGGTGGTTAAAATACCCAGGCCCACGTTGGCTATGTCATCACCTTTGGGGAATATCCAGGCGTAACCACCAGGAGCTACACTACCAAAGTGGAATTCGATACAGTCTGGTTCGGCCATCTGGACTCCGGCCATTTCAAACTGGGCACAGGATTCCATATTTTTAGGGGCTAAAGCAGTTCTAAGCCCTGCCCATCTTCCCACCCGAGATTCTGGACCATCGGCCGCAATCACTATCTTGGCTTTGATCTCCAGTTCCTGGCCCATGTTCTCGGCAGTAACCACTACCTGATCATCTTCCCTCCGCATACCAGTGGCCAGGGTTTTGACCATGATCCGGGCACCGGCACGGGCGGCATCCATGGCCATGTGCTTGTCGAAGATCTTACGTTCCAGGATGTACCCTGCTTCCGGGAGTTTCACCTTATCCTCGGTTAAATTAACAGCCGTGCCGTTGGGGGAGACCATTCGCACTCCAGTGGCTTCGCGGGTTACCCATCGTGAGGATGGTTCAATTCCTAGTTTCTTAAGGCCGTCTTTAGAAACTCCTTCTGCACATCTTTTGGGAGATCCTATCTCTGATTTTTTATCAATGACTATTACTTGGGCGCCGCCTAGGGCAGCGTGTTTAGCTGCAGTTGAACCGGCAGGACCGGCACCTATAACCAGAACATCAGTTTCCATCATTTAATCATCACCTTGTAGGGCCTGCACTGGGCAAACCTTGATACATATCCCACAATCTTTACATTCGTCATGGTTGATCTTCAAGCTGATTTCCCTTACTTCTATAAGGTTTTGGGGACAAACACCAGCGCATTCCCCACAGTACATGCACCATTCATTAACTATCATTGTATCATTCCATACTCTATTTTTCCAGATTAAGTTAGTTGACTTAACTTTTTTGCAGATAAGTTGAATTAACTTTTTCCAGATTAATTTGCATTATTTTTTTTAAAAATTCTCAAAAAAATATAACTAATCAAACAACATTCTTTCTTACATATTATTTTTACTTCTTTTTTAAATCTATGGGCTGGTAGTATCCTCTAAAGATGACCTTGTGAAAGTTATCAATTACCAAATCCTGATAATTGGATTATAAACATTTTAAATTAGGGATATTGGGTTAGGAAACATTCTAAATAAGGAATATTAAATTATAAACATTTGAATAAGGTATATTAGATTATAAACATTTTAAATAAGAGATATAAATTAATTATCGGTAATAAAGAGATAATTATCTATTAGGTCCAAATATAGTATCTATTACTCTATTAAAAAGATATTAATCTATTAAAATAGAATTCACTTTTTGATCTCTAATTAAATTCAATCTCTAATTAAATGAGGGAACTGTTTACCTTGGAATAATCTCCCTTAAATGTTACCAACTGTTAATTGGTCGTTGTGTTGCCGCTTTGGGTATTGGTACTGGTCTGTTGCTGTGTCTGGGTGTTGGTACGCTGGGTGTTGTAGTAACGAGTTGATGTGCTTGTTTTGCGAGTGCTGGTGCTTTGAGATGTTGATTGTTTAGTACTCTGATTGGTTTTGATGGTGGTGTTGTTGGCGTTAGTTGAATTGGTGGATATATTACTGTTTGAAAGATTATCCTCATCTGGTGACTCAGCAGGACTGTAACCCATGCCCACTATGGATCCAGCCACTACTCCTACCAGTAGAATAGGTATAATTATCAAATCTTTCCTGATCATGGAAACCACTCTTTTGATTATCTGGTTATCTTTATATTTATATTTTTGCAGGGTTTCCAGGACAAATTCTCCCCATATCGCACCACATCACTCCAATTCATCATTAAAATCAGTTTTTGTATTCTGTATGCTGGGAGAGGCATTGTTGAGGTTAATAAAATAATATAATAGGGGAGGATTATCCTATGGGGAACTTAAAAATATGCAATTAACTTCCTACATTTATGGTTCATCCTGAGGGTAGTTTCAGGGTGTATTTTTCAGGACACTTAAATATCAAAAACACTTACTAACATTTAAAAAAAAGGTTTAAGGGTTATTCCCGGGCTTTTCCATCCCTGCAGAAGTAACCCGGTGGTTCACCACTGAATAAATTATTTTCTTTCCACACCAAACATTTATCGCACTGGCAATAATTCCTGGATCCTGATTCTTCCAGATAATCTTTTCCCTTAGCACAGTACAATGCGGGAATCCTTTCTTCTTCAATCATAATCCGGGAGTCCACATCTTCCTGAGTGATCTCCTGTATCATCTTCATTTTGTCCCTAACTGTTTTTGATTTTTCCTGTACCGGACAGGAGTCACACAGGCATTCTGCGAGGTTCTCTAGGTTGAATTTGACCTTCATGTTCTAACCTCTTCCGATTATTAGTGTATAATATGAAGTTTTTACGTTTAATAATCATGGAAAAAGGAGTTACATCGGGGTTTGAATTACCAGAAAATCAGGTGACTAGTATCTAAGGGTATTCCATCAATTTAAAATTAGTATTTTAAAAAATAAAATATTCCAAATAGAGTGGGATGGGGAGTCCCTATTTCATCAGTCCTTTTCTTTTTCATCCTCACGGGATTTAAACACGTACCCACATTCACTGCAGGTCAATGTTTGGGTCCGGCCAAAAGCCCGGTGCTGGGAGTCTAATTGCCTTTTGAGGGTCTTATCCTGTGAACCACATTTAGGGCATTTTTCATTCAACTTACCTAAATTCATTGTAATTATCTCCATTGGCGTTTAATGCTTTTTAAAGGCTTTATACTTTTTTTAAATAGTATTTAATTGGATTATAGGTTATCTTTCCAGTTAATTCGTTGTTGATGGATTTGTTTGGTTCTGGGTGGTGTTCTGGGTGGTGTCATTGGTGGTTGTAGGGGTGGGTGATGATTGTTGGGTTTGAGCCGCAGGAGTGGATGATACTGCTTGCTGTGGAGTTAGGGGGTTTTTAAACAGGGTAAACTGGCTGGAATTGTTAGAGTTATTGGTGGTGTTATTTGAACCGCTGGATTCTGCGAAGTAACCTAAGGCAACCACTCCTAAAATAAGAAGAAGGCCTATAATTACTGGTGTACTTCTTTTCATATCAGGTCATCTCTCTTTAATTTTCTTTTCTATTTTTATTCTTGTTAAGGGAAGTATAGTTTTTTGTGAATACTTTCTATTTAATTTTTTTGACTGGGAAAATTAGGATTAAGATATAAAAAAAAATCAATCAAGAGGGTTTAAGCATGATGGACATTATCCCCTTCTCTGCCTTTCCCGATGGGTCCGGAACCATACCCATACTGGATCCCAGCATCTCCTTGGTGGCCCGCTTGGTTATCTCCTTGAAGATCATCTTATAGGCTGCGCAGTGGGGGTCCACTCCAGTAATCTCAGTTTTACCAGTTTCTTCATTGATGGAAAGACCATTGTAGGGACATCCGCCCCGGCAGAATTTTATGTAGGAGCATTTCTTGCATTCAGTGTCCACGTAATCCTTAAAGTCATGGAGAAGCTTCCAGGCATCAGACTGGGCCAGATCATCCATGCTGGGATGGTCCTGGACATTCCCCATCACGTACTCGGGCATTCCCACGAAACGGTAACAGGGATAAATACTACCATCCGGGCCCACGGCAAAGGTATCACCCATACAATCCACGAAGGTGCAGACCACTCCTCTGCGAATAAAAACACACTTACAGAGGTGGTCAATATTTTTAAGCTCAATCTCGTCCATATGCTCCAGATACTGGTCCAAGAGATATATCAAAAGTTCCCCGTACTCTTCAGGAGATAAAGCCCATTTTTCAGGGTTTTCATCACGCAGAGAGGGGAGTGCCGGGTGTAACTTGAGGTTCAAACCATTTTCCAGGAAGAAGTTGAAGATGTCTTCCTTGTACTGGATGGAGTAGGAAGTGAAGGTAGAGATAAAACTAACACTCAGACCTTGTTCCCGGGCAATTTCATATCCTTTCATTGTCCTCTGGTAGTAACCCTTTCCCCTTTGCAGGTCGTTAAGTTCCTCGGGGCCGTCCAGACTGGAACCAATGGGTATGTTGTACTCCTTGAATAACCTAGCCAGTTCCGGGGTCATGTTCCACAGGTTGGTCTGCAGGGCTAGAGCCGGTTTCAGATGGCCTAGCTCCTGTGTTAGAAGGGGCAGTGCCTGGGAAAAAAAATCGTAACCTGCCAGGAGCGGTTCCCCACCGTGGAAGGTGAAGGTCACGGGCTCCTTGCGGAAGTCCTTAAGCCATTCTACAGTTTCTTTAATAATATCCACACTCATAACTGGGGATCCTTCTTCAGAACTCCAGCAGTACTCGCAGTTGGAAGGACAGCCTAGGGTGGGGACCAGCATAACGTGAAAAGCCATAAAAGTTCACCATATCTTATTATATTACTTGGAATTGGTAATGGAATGTTATTTGCTAACCCTCTTTGGGGGATAATATTAACTAAAATTTAATCTTTTTAATAATTATCTCACCTTACTATAAATTGGTTTTTCTTTATTGGTTCTACGGTAGACTGGTAGAAAGTTTTCATGGTTCGGGTAAATCTAATGAATATGTCTTCCTACTTCTCAATTTTTAGTTTAGATATAATTAAAATCATATTTTCAAATAGGGTGGTAATATCAGGGGATAAAACGCCAAAAACATATCTTACATGATTAATAATCTACAAAAGGTATTTATAGAAAGAGGAATAACATTTTTATCTTCTATTATAGTTGTTGGTCACATTTTAGTTAATTTTTCGGATGGTTTTAATGATTAAAGGTGCAAGAGAAATCTTTAAAAATGATATAAAAGCTATTAAGAATACTCCCGTAGTTTTAATTGTATTAGCGGCGATTATTCTCATTCCATCACTCTACGCGCTCCTGAACATCCAGGCTACCTGGGATCCCTATGCCACCACTTCCAACCTTAAGGTGGCTGTGGCTAATGGAGATTCTGGTTGTACTCTTAACGGGACCCAGTACAACGTTGGTAACATGCTGGTTGAAGAATTGAAAAATAACGATAAATTCAACTGGCAATTTGTTGATGAAGAAACAGCGCGAAACGGAGTTAAGAATGGAAACTACTACGCTGCTCTCATAATACCGGGTAACTTTAGCCAGACTGTACTATCCATTGACACCACCAACCCTCAGCAGGCCACCATAGAATATGTGGTTAATGATAAAATCAATGCCATTGCCCCCAAAATGACCAACACCGGGGCAGATACTCTGCAGACCAAGATCAACAGTGAAATTGTGGAAACTGTGGATGGTATCATATTCGGTAAACTCAGTGATGTGGGGGAACTGGCCAAGGAAAACAAGGCACAGTTTCTTAAAACAAAATCCATGTTAAACGAGTTGAACGGGAAGCTGGGAGAGGTGGATAACAGTCTCAACCAGGGTAACTCCCTTATGAATACAGTGAACCAGATCTGGCCCCAGTTCAGTGCTAAGTTACCTCAGATGCAGAGTCAAGCTGATACTCTTAAAGCCAAATACGACACACTGTACAGCTACATTCAGAACAACCCCTCCAAGGCTCTTTCCACAGTGCAGGACATGGAATCAATTGACACCACTATCATAACTGGTTTGAGATACCTTGACTCTCTTTTAACCACACTTTACAATGCCACCGGGGATGAAGATCTCATACCCATCATAAACAAGGTTGAAGATGGCATTACTAAAGCAAACACAGTGCTCAACCTCCTGCAAGAAGTGGAGCAGGATATAAAAACCAGCAACGATCCTTCCGGTAAGTTAAGCCAGCTTAAAAGTTCCATTGACGAAATGGACGCTGCTATCAACTTATTGGCCAATAATCGAGACAATATAAATCAGATTATCAGTGAAGCATCATCTAAACTGAGCATGGCCAACGCCAAATGGCCGGAGGTTAAAAGTTCCATTCAACTGGCAACGGCCAAGGTCAATTCCATTGATGAAGCCGATCTCGACCGGTTAATTGCCTTTTCTGATACCGATCAAAGTGGTGTGAAAAGCTACTTTGAAAGCCCGGTTAAACTGGAAAAAACCCATTACTATCCGGTGGATAACTATGGCTCGGCTCTTTCACCATTTTATATTGCCATATCCCTATGGATTGGGTGTATTATAGCAGTGGCCATGATTTCCATGCGGGTTAAATCCAAAAAAGAATACAGTGCCGAAACAGTGTATATGGGTAGAATGGGCTTATTTTTAGTGTTAGGACTATTACAATCGGTGGTAGTTGTAGTGGGGGCCTTGCTCATGCATGTACAGGTCTCATCCCCGTTACTGTTTGCCTTAACCACAATTTATATTGGTTTGTGTGCTATGGTGGTGGTCTACTCCCTGACATCGGCTTTTGGAAACGCAGGAAAGGCCATGGCTATTGTAATACTGGTTCTGCAGATAACTGCCACGGGAGGAGTGTTCCCCCCAGAACTCTTACCTTCCTTTTTCCAGACCATAAATCCCTACCTCCCCCTGACCTACGCAGTGGGGGCTCTGCGGGAGGTAGTTGCCGGAGTTTTATGGGGCAACTTCTGGAGATGTATCGGAGCACTGGCTATATTCCCGGCAGTGAGCTTTGTTCTAACTCTGATTATCAAGGAAAAAGTTGATAAACGGGCACAGTGGACAGAAGAAAAGCTGAAAGAAAGTGGACTATTCTAAAACTACTTACTTTTTTTTATTTTTTTATTTTCTTAAGGGTTTCTTGTTTTTCTAAGGATGGAATTAATCTCACGGTAAATAAATTTATTTTCACCTATTTTCAAGTCTCGGGTGAGGTTTCTATTTTTGTGAATTTAGAGGTACTTCTCAACTACACTCTCTACCACAACGCCCATGGCCTGGGGGGTGTATAAATTAAGGCATGTACCCCAACAGCGAAGGTGATTCAATTTGAAAGTAAGCCAGGGAGTGCTTTTTGGTAGGAAAGTGTATCTTTATCATCCTGAATACTTTAATGAACATGAAGAAGTTATTATTTTCACCAGAGAAGAGTTCAGGAGGATGTACCAGTCCATGAGTGCCCAGATGGAGCAGATCAACCGGACGTACCTGACCCTGGATCCGGGTGAAGAATGGAGGGTTATAGGGGTTTGGTTTAAAATCATGGAAAGCATTCACCGTCTAAATTTAAATCTGGATGATATTTTCAGTAATAAACCCTTACAAACCTACCTGGACACCTATATCCAGGATACCATTGATTCACCGCCAATGGTTCTCCCTTCTTCCTTGAACGAAGTGGTTACTCCTGAATCCCTGGGTGTTAACTGGTCCCGGTGACCGGTAGTATAGAATAATGATAATCTTAGTTAAGGGGACTAATTAAATAAAAGACATGATAATCGTCTAAGCGTTGATAAAAATGAGGTACAGTTACGGAATTGTTCAGGGGAAGACAATAGTCACTTATCAACCCTACATATTCCAGAATTACCAGGATTTGCTAGTTTTCCCTGCAGAAAATTTCCGAAAATGGCACAGCCAGATCAACGAGTACCTGGACGGAGTTTACCAAGTAAATGCCCATAAACAAGAGAAGAAAAGATCCGTAGATAGGGATGATTTAAATCTGGTGCTGGGAGTGCTGTGTGAAATTACCCTGGAAATGGAAGAACTCTTTAACCCGGCAAAGGAGACAGATAACACCTACTACTATATTTCAACCATGGATGAAGATTATAAAAAGATCAAAACCACATTCTATGGAAGATACCGCTATAAAATAGAGAGAAAGACCCTCCCTATTACACCCGAATTAAAATACCAGCACATCCTGGAAATCGTGCAATACGCTCATAAATTATGGGGTCAAAATAACCGGGGCCTTAAACTGAACATGGTTTCCAGAAAGGAATAATCATTAAGATTGAAGGTGGATAGGAAGAGGTCCTGTTCCATATTTCCCGCGGAATCTGGTCCCTATAACAAACTATTACTCTCTTTCACAACATATACACAGTGGGAGATGAGTTTCTATGCGATCCATTTGGTCAGGCTCTATAAAATTTGGAACTATTTTTATACCCATCAGATTGTATGCTGCCAGTGAAAACCTCCATATCGGTTTTCACCTGGTCCATAAAACAGATTGTGGCCGAGTTCACTACAAAAAGGTTTGCGAAAAGGATGGTAAAGAATTAGAACCCCACGAAATCGCTAAAGCAATAGACATCGCCGGGGAATGCATCCAGTTCACCGATGAAGAGATAAAAAATCTCCACCCCTTCTCCACCAGAACCATGGAAATACTGGGATTCTGTGAATATGAAGAAGTACCCCAGATATCCCTTTCCAAACCCTACTACCTGGGAACTGAAAACCCCAAAAAGGGGGGTACTGCTCAGAGTTTCCACCTGCTCCGGGAGGTTATGGAAAGGAAGGAGAAAGTGGCAGTGGTGAAATGGGTGCAGCGCAACAACGAGTATATCGGAATGCTACAGTCCTATGAGGAGGGGTTCCTCCTGAAACAGTTACTGTATTTTGAACAGGTACGATCACCCCAGGAGGTGGAAATCATTACTGGAGATGTTGACCCCGCTCTCCTTAAAAAGGCCTCTCTGGTGATGGATAACATGATCTTTGATTTTGACTGGACCAGTTACACCGAAACCTACACCCAACAGTTAAGGGAACTTATTGAGAAAAAAGCTGCTGGTGAAGAATTAATACCTGAACTCAAGCCTCCAGAAACCAGGTCACTGGAAAAAGAACTGGAAAAAATGTTGGCCATGATGGAAGAGTAGGTGCAGGTCCATGGAAATGCTGGAGCCCATGCTCAGTAAACTGGCAGAGGAAGATGTTCACCTGGAGGGTGTCTGGGTAAGCGAGCCTAAACTGGATGGTGAGAGGATCATTGCCCTGCGCAAAGGGGACCAGATTGACCTGTGGACCCGCAGACATGTGGAAGTTTCATACAAATTCCCTGAAATCATTTCCAGCCTTAAAAAAAATATAAAAGGGGATAACTGGATTTTGGATGGGGAACTAACTGTCCCCGGGGGTTTCCGGAAACTTTTAAAACGTAATGTTGAGGATAGGTTTAAAATCTCCCTTCTGGCCAAGAAACTCCCGGCAACCCTTAACCTCTTTGATATTCTCCGGTTTCAGGGGGAGGATCTAACCTCCGAAGCACTGGTTCAGCGCAAGAAAATATTATTAAAGGTCGTTCAGGAGGGGGGCCATATTAAAATAGTCCCCTTTAAAACAGTAAACTCAAAAAAAATTAAAGACCATTTTGTTGAATCCATCCACAGGGGTTATGAAGGATTGATACTTAAAAATGCCAGTTCTGAGTACGAATCAGGGAAACGATCATCCCACTGGTTGAAGATCAAACGATCAGAGACCATAGATGTTAACGTAATAGGGGCCACCAAAAGCACGGGAAGCATAGCCTTCGGGGCGTTAATACTAGAGAAAGATGGTCAGTACTTTGGCAAGGTAGGTACCGGATTCAGTGATTTAGATAGGAAGGAGATACTGGAATTTTTAGAAAAAAATAGGGGAGTAACTGATATTCCACTTCCCGCTGATCTGGATATTCTCCTGACCACCCGACAGTTACCAGCCGAAATAAAGGCCAATGAAATTGTGAAGGGTAAACCCCGGGCCCCGGTATGGGTGCGATTTAGATGGGCTTAATAAATAGGGTTTAAAAAATAATTTACCCAACAGGGGAACCTAACACAATTGAAAATATACCCCCTTGGAAATCCAACAGTTCTACGAGTAGGATGTTTGTTCTTGTAGAATGGGTGTGTTTTTCAACTTTTTTTAAGGTTTTACCCATTATAATTTTTCCCCACCAGAGGTGGTGGTTAGTTTGACGTGTTCCACGCCCTTAAGTCTCATGATCTTTTCGGTTAGGTCCCTGATTTGCTGGGCGTCTCCCTTGACTACTATAACTTCCAGGCATTTATTTTCAGTCATATGGATATGCATGTTGGCGTTTATATATTCCCGGAACTGGTGCTGGATATTGGTGAGATCTTCCATCACACCGGTGTAATGGTGGTCGTAGATAACAGCCACTATTCCCACCCGATCTCCTTCCATATCCCTCATCCACTGGTAGCGCACTATGTAGTCTTTCAAGGCATCTCTGATACCCTTTGATCGGGAATTGTATCCCCTGTCCTTCAGAACATCATCGAATTCAGTTAAAAGCTTTTTGGGCAATGACATGCTTATTCTCATCATATACACCACTAGTTAATATGCTTGTTATAACTATTATTAAGTTATTAATTAATAAATATTTTCCTCCAAGGGCAAAAATTAGAATTAACACAACCCAAGCTGTTTCATATTTCCTTAAAGAACAGGGGTTATAAGGGATGAAAATTATTTTTTCAAGTTTTTCGTGATCTGTATCTGATTTTTTGGAAAATAAGGCCATCAAACTAAATTTAAGGATGTAGAAGAAGGTGAACACATCATTACATTTATATATATTTCTCCATGATAGTAAGGATGATAATAATTTAAGGGGAGGTGAAATAATGGACAGAAAAATTATAGCCTTAATTATAGTTGTTCTTTTAGTCATTGTGGGAGTGGGGGCTTATTTTATTTATAGCAATTCTCAAACCCCTAATATAACCGTGAATAACTCTACCAACTTACCCACCACTACTACTCATACCTACAAACACAACGAATCCAACCATCCCAGTCACACCAATGTAACCAATAACACCAAGACCAATATCACATCCCAGCAGGCCATGAGTATTGTTAACAAACTGTTAAAAGACGATGGATTCACTGACTACTCAGCATCAACTCCTCAACTGATGAAAGCACCGAACAACAAGATGGTATGGCATGTGCCAGTGTTGGACCCCAACAAAAAGTATGTATGGTCCGTGGATGTTGATGCCCAAACCGGTGAGATATATACTCTGTATTAAACCTCACCAAACCCTTATTTTTTTTAATTACAATTAAAGATCATTTCTTAACTTAACAGGCCCAACAGTCCTTTCTAATTTCTTCAGTATACTGGGAGGGATTATAAGGTCCTTAATAGTTTTTTTGAGCTTGTATGTGGGTGTTGGTATTTTTTCATGTTTTTAGGAACTTAATAATTTTTAATAAGGAATTATCAAGACTTAAAAAATCTCTCTTAGTTTAGTTTACAGAAATTACCAGAGATAAATAAGCTTTTAAAGGAATAGAAATCATTCAACCTTAACCGAAGGAATAGAAGGTAATAACTCAGGGCAATTGATTAAATTAAGGAATGATACCAACTTTCAAATACTTTCCCACTCATAAAAAATAATCACACCTATCATGGGTAGCAATCTGGGGAGAGTCATGAAGACCAAAGAAGGAGAAGTTAACCCGAAAGAACCCGGATTTGGGCGGGAACTTTATTCAGTTAGAGAATCCTACTGGATATTTTACCAGGGAATGCGGACCATTAGATTTATGTTTAAGGCCAGAAGGAACCGGGAATTAGACCAAAAATTTGTGGAAAGACTAATGTTAAGGGTGACGGAGGTCAATGATTGTGCCCTGTGTTCCTATGCTCACTCCAAAAGGGCCCTGGAGAGTGGAATGACCAGTGAAGAAATCCAAAAAATGCTCCAGGGTATAATGGAAGATGTCCCTGCCCCGGAACTCCCGGCAGTGATGTTTGCCCAGCACTATGCCGACACCCGTGGAAACCCCACCCCCGAATCATGGGAACGTATAGTGGAAATCTACGGGCCATCCAAAGCCAAAGGTATCCTGGGATCCATACGCACCATAATGATTGGAAACACCTATGGTATTCCCTGGAGCTCATTTTTCAACCGGCTGAGGGGTAAAGCAGACCCAAGGAGCAGTTTATCCTATGAAATCAGTATGATTTTAGCCACCTTTCTAATTCCCCTATCCTTTATCCATGCCTTACTATCGGATATCTTTAGAGTGCCCCTCAAATATTCCTAATCTTTATTCTTATCCAATAATATCTTCCGGGAGGTTGAATCCATGGTATCAAAGAAAATTCAAACAGTAGACGAGTACATATCTTCATTTCCCCCAGATATTCAGGGCATTTTGGAGGAAATGAGGGAAACTATCCGGGAATCAGCACCCGAAGCTGAAGAAACCATTAGCTACGGAATGCCCACATTCCGGTTAAAAGGTAATTTGGTACATTTTGCTGCCTATAAAAATCATATAGGATTTTATCCCACCCCTTCTGCAATAAAGGCCTTCAAAGAAGAACTTTCACATTACAACACATCAAAAGGGACCGTACAATTTCCCCTGGATGAACCGGTACCTCTGGACCTGGTGAGAAAGATGGTCCTCTTCCGGGTGCAGGAAAACCTGAAAAAATAACTCTCGGGGATACTTGGAATTTTTATCAAACCAGTTTATTTCAAACCCTGTTTATGTAGGGGATAGAGTCAAAAACATCGGAATAGGAATCTATTCCGGGGTTATGGCCACGGCATCTATCTCAACCAGCCAATCGGGATTACCCAGTCCGGATATGAAAAGAACGGTTACAGTGGGGAAATTAATATTCCCCTTCCATTTTTCCTGGAAAACCTGAAAGCCCTCCTGTGGATTCTGTCCCTGAACAAGGTAAATGTTGAATTTAACCACATTCTCCAGTTTAGCATGGCATTCTTCTAGAATTTTATTAATATTGGATAGAACCTGTTCTGTCTGCTTTTTAAGATCACCCTTTCCTACTAGAACTCCCTCCTCATCAACCGCATTCTGTCCACCAATATAAATTGTCTGATGATTTCCCTTGACTGATATTGCCTGGGAGTAACCCCTGGGTTTGACCATATTTTCCGGGTTTATGTAGTTCGTTTTCATTTAAACCTCTCCAACACGCTCATTACGGTTTTTAATCCTGTATTTTAAGGAGAAATATTACTTTAACCTCAGGATATTAGGAATAAATGAGTTTGTATTGTGGTTAACTTTTCCCTTACACGTTTTTCCCCATTTCATAAGCTTCGGCCATGGTTTCGCTTTCTTTGATGTCACCCACATTCCAGGCGCCAGTTCCGTAGATAATATCCCTTTCATCTGCACCGTTAAGGCAGGATGTGAATCCCCTGAAACATTCCACTGTCCTTTCCATGGCTTCCTTTTGGGGGTTGGCTGCGGTGAGAATGAAATACATTTCTTTGGCACTGATTTCAGTGTAGCGGGCATAGGTTCGGTCAATAAGTGTTTTCAGCTGGGCGTTCATGGTGTAAAAGTAAACTGGTGTGGCCATGACAATCACGTCAGCAGCAGCCATTTTATCCATGATTTCGCCCATGTCATCATTTTGAGCACATTTACCACCGTTCCCCTGACAAGTATCACAGGCCACACAGTAGTTGATTTCTTTATCCCTCAGGAAAATTTTCTCAGCCTTATGACCTGCTTCTTCTGCTCCAAGGATGAACTGATCGCATAAAATATCTGAATTTCCGCCTTTTCTGGGGCTGGCCGATAGCACCACTATATTTTTACTCATCAAGTAAACCTCCATTGTTTTTATTTAAAATTAATGAAACCAAAATAATATCAACCTTTAACCCGGATTCCCATTAATCCACCCAGGGCCCCCAGAGCGATGCTTATGATCAGGGATAGCTGAAGAATAACATAAGCTGCTACCACGGCATCAACCCCCGGTATCAGATTGATATTTAGGGATATTAAATTTATGAGGCCGTTAATGGCTTCAAATCCGGTTATCAATATTAAAGTGATAATTAGACCACCGATCATTCCGGACATTGTTCCCACAATAGCCCCGTCTTTTATATCCATTTTACTGTAATCTTCATATTTCTGGCTAAAGTATGCTGCCAGGAACCCTCCTATTAACGGGCCTAAAAAGAAGAGAGGGTAGAATAATATAATTAGAACGATAGTTATAGCTGCGTTAACGAGTCCACTTAGTCCGATGATTTTCCAGTCTGCCATTTGTAATCTCCGGGATTTATTATGGTTTATATAATGATTATATGTTTTTCATACATTATTTATAGCATGGGATTAGACATAAATGTTTTTAGTGTTTTTCACTGGAAATTATGTATTTGTAGATATGGTGGGAGGATAAGACAAAGTGAAGCATTGATTCCGTGTATTCTCTGGCGGCTTCAACATCTTCCAGGTCGTAATTTTTAAGTGACCTGGTTTTATCGAATTTTTTTCTCAATTCTTCTTCTAAAACACTTTTTAAAAACCCTATGGTTTCATTAGGGTCTCCTTTTTCAATGTCTTCCTCTGCTCGAGGCACAACTGGCCCCCAATCCAAACCTGCTGGTTTAAGGCCGGTATAGGGTGCTCCTTCACCTTCACGATGCAGTCGCACCGCGGTTTCAAAGAACCAGAGATCCGCAACTTCTGCCGCGTCTTCACCTAACTTCCTGGCCCTAAGCGTTTTATTATAACTTTGGTTTAACTCTTTTTCTGCAGTTTCAGGTACAAAGGGAAGTACATAATTCACATCCATCATTTTTAAAGCCTTTTTACAGGCATTAACAACCGGTCCGTCCATGGTATCACAATGGGGGGCCATTTTAAACACCTCCAACTGGTTATCATTTAATTAAGATATGGGAGATTGAAATCATTATTTCTTTCTATTTCATAATAGAAGTGATATTAACTGGGGAAGGATTAACTAACGACACAAATGGGGGGGGGAAGTGATGGTTAATAGTTGATATGTAGCTTTACCTAAGGGAGTAATCCATTTCAAGGATTGGGACGGTCTAAAACTTAGGGGAGGATCATATCTGAAATTTTCACCTCGGGGTGATGATAATTTTTAATACCCAGATCAGAGTCTCCCGGGTTGATGGCTCCATTCGGGCACCAGTTTAGGCAGGCGAAACAACTTAGGCAGTGATCCGACCACTTTGGCTTGTTATCCACTAGTTCAACGTTGTTCTGAGTGCAGATTTTTTGACAAGTTCCACAGCCAGTGCAGTTTTCATTGGAGGTGAAGGCCAGTGAATCCACACCTTTAAAGAGCACCTGATTAAGGAATGTTAAATAAACCGGGATTAATTTCAGGTTTTGTGTTTTAAACATGTGGAAAAACAGGATACTGGTCTCTATTTCTCCTTTTTGCCGGTTTTTTATAACCGCAGAAACCTTCTTTACCCTGTTTTTCCATTCACTGAACATCATTTCCTGTTGAGTTTCGGTCACCTTTCTGGATCTTAAGCCATTCTGAGGCATTCCCACGGCAAATCCTGCAGATAGGCGCCCTCCATAGGAATTAATGGTTGTTTCCAGGTGTTTTAGGGAGTTAGAGGGGGTTACTCCGTAGGTGCATAGGGCGAAAATGTACTTGGACTGGATATCTTTAATTCTGGAAATGAATTTTTCCATGAACTGGGGAGGTTTAAAGTCATAAATCGGAAATACAAACCCTATAATATTGGCTTCAGTATCTATGCTTTCCTGGTTAATAACCGCCATAATTGGGGTTAAAACAGCATTTAACTCCCGGGCCACATCTCGGGCTACTGCAAATGAGTTACCGGAACCTGAAAAATAGTATATTTCTACTTTATCCATATTTCCACCCCTGCAAAATGAGTTTCCAAGTTTTCATTGCTTATTATTATATGGTGTTTTCCTATTATATCAACCTGAACTTTGGTTTTTTAAAAGAGGCGGATTTTCATGATCCATCCCTAAACTAGGCTAAAAGGATGGATAAACATTGCCTAAAAAACAATTTAAGCAGTCATTTTGAGGGTATATGGAAAATGAAATTTAGTTTATAGTTTTACAGTATCTCCCGTGGCAAAATACTCCACACTATCTCCCATAACATTTTTCAAAAGGAGATAACCTTTTCTACCAGTGCAATGCCCAGTATAAACCCTTTCTATTGGATATTCTGCCAGTTTACTCCCGATATTTTCAATGTTTTCCTTACTCTCTGCAGTGTGATTGAAAAAAGGAAGGCCAATAAAATGGAATCCTCCAAAAAGGGCCTTTATAGGAGTGTTTGGAAATTGATCAAGGGCGGCTTCAACCATGTTTAACACCCCGTGATGTGAGCAGCCTGAAAAAATAACCATTCCATCCTCTTCCAGGATAACCATCATCTGCTCATGGGAAAAATCATCAGGGACCAACTGGTTACCTTTTTCCATGTAAAGATATTTTCCACCAGCAGGAGCAGGATATTTCAGGGGCATATCCGTTAAAAGGTAGGTATCCCTGGCAATTTCAGTGAATTTGTTGATTAAATGAATCCTATCCTCATAATCAGCGAATAACTCTTTATCCAGGCCAACATCTTTTTTTAAAAAATAAAAAGCTTTAAAATAATGGTTCCCATTTGCTTGGGGGCGTAGGTAAACTGGTGAGGATTCATTCAATTCCATAAACCTACCCAATCCCCCGCCATGGTCAAAGTGCCCGTGGGATATGGTGGTTACATCAACCGCTGTCAAATCGATTCCTAATTTACGGGCATTATCTACAAAAGCACCGGTTACTCCGGTGTCAAAGAGTATGTTAGCGTCGTCCCGTTGAATGTGGATTGATAATCCTTTTTCAGAATATAAATCTGAATTATCCGGTTTTATGTCTTCAATTAGTGTTGTAACTTGCATTTTTACCCCTCCTAACATTATTAATGTTATTTTTTCTTCTACCAAGGCACATTAATAAGAAGATTAAATAGCCCGTAATATTAATCTGGAATCTTATTTATAACTCAGGGGCCTCTAAATATAATATAAAAATTTATTGGTCACTATTTTTTCTATTATAAGTATTATATGCATTTTTCTACACAAATACAGCAATATATATCGAGATATCCAATATGATATTTGCTGAAAAATAAATAATTTAATAATCTATCATTGGCAATGAAACGAAAAATGGGGGTCAAAATCAAAATTTATCAATACTACCGGATGGTTAGGATAATAGAAAACAATTGTAATGAGATATTCAAGGGTAAAGTTTCCTCGGCAACATTTTTATTGTGTTTTTAAGTTTTAATACTAATTTTTGGTGTCAATTTCACAGTACTGGGCCAGTAATTTTTCCTCTTCCTCTTTTTTGGGGAATTTAAAGAATACTAGGGCTGCTCCAATCAGGATGGCAAAAATCCCCGCCAGGTAAGCCCAGTGATCCCCGGCTAAAAATGAATATTTGGCTGCGGATATGATCTGTGCCGAATACTGGGGGTGCTGCTGGGCCAGGGTGGCTGCACTGGAGAATGATTTCTGTAGTGTGGTTTCCACGGTACTGGTTATCTGCTGCTGGGCATAGGTCGGTAAACTGTTAATCTGTGAGGCAATTGACCGGGCATAACCTGCGGTGAGCAGTGCACCGAATATGGAAGTCATTATAGCCCCTCCGAAATCACGCTGCAGATCTGCGGTTCCCGAAGCCATACCCACCCTTTTCACTGGAACAGAACCAGTGAGGGAATGGGAGGCAGGAGTTCCTGCCAATCCTACTCCAATTCCTACAAAGGCGTAAGCCAATCCCACCTTCCAGTAGGGTATGTGGTCCTGCCACAGGAATAGCATGGTTAAAAAACCCAGTAAACAGAAGAGGTAACCGGTCAGGAGGGTGAAGCGGGAGCCACGCGATTCAATGAGTCGGGCAGATTGGGGTGCCACTAAAATCATGAATAATGCTGCTGGTAAAATTGCCAGTCCTGCATCCAGGGTGGAGTAGCTGAGAACGTTCTGTAGAAACTGCTGACCAATGTACATGGCCCCCATCAGTGCCCCGAAAACTATTATCCCGGCACAGGCCGCTACCCAGAAAATGCTGCGCCTGGCAACTTTAAGATCGTAAAGGGGATTTTCCACCCTGCGCTGGCGCCTTATGAACAGAATCCCGGAAAGTGCGGCGATGACTAAGAAACTAATTATCAGGATTTCGGAATCGGGCACCGGGGCGAAGTTAATGGCCAGAGTTAATGTTCCTAAAAGTAGTAGAGACAGTAAACCTCCCAGGTTATCCACGGGAGCAGTTGTCTCGCTGACGTGATTGGGGATGAACTTAATGGACATCAGTAAGGCTACCAACGCCAGGGGTAAGGTGATTAAAAATACCGAACCCCAGTCATTAAAGCTTAACAGGTATCCGGAGATTATGGGCCCCAGAGCAGCAATGGCCGCTCCAATACCGGACCATAGGGCTATGGCCCTGGTTCGTTTCTGCCCCGACCACAGAGCAGTTATAAGGGCCAGTGTAGTGGGAAAAGCCATCCCCGCAGCTAAACCACCAATGATACGGGCCAAGATCAGGATTTCAATGGAGGGTGCAAAACCAGCAATGATGGAGGAGGGTATGGCCAGTAGAGTCCCCAGGATCAGCATCATCTTTCTACCGTGGTGGTCACCCAGGGCACCGAACCATAGCACTGATGCCGCCAGACCCAGGGAGTAACCCACGGCCACCAGATTGATCTGGACCTGGGAAGCATTAAAAACCAGACCTATGGAAGGAAGGGCTACGTTAGCCACGGATAAATTAAGATTGGCCACTGCCGCCACTAAGATGAGGGTGGCTAAGGCTATCATTCCCGGTTCAGTTTTTATAGTTGGTGTCCTGTTCATTTTCATACTCCCTGTATCCCCCTAGTACTAGTAGATATTATGTTCTAAGATGATTTATATAATCATCCAGTACCGAATTATTAATTGCTGCCATATTATGCCCGAGATACTAAGAAGGGTTAAGTGAAAAATGGTTATCCCCTCTAATTTACTTTTTTCCATCATATTTTTCCGAACATTTAAGGAATTAAACTGATCCCTAATTATTCACCAATGGAAACTAAAAAAAGAAAGATTGGGGAATTATTCTTAAAAAAAAGAATAGGAATCAGGTTAAACTCTATTCTTGCGGGGTTGGATAATTGAAACCTACCTTTTTGGAGGCCCATACCCATAAAATAGCCATGAAAACTAAACCGCAAGCCAATCCTAACAACCCGCTTTCTGGGCTAAAGATGTTGGTTGCTTTAATCCCTAAAATACCAATACTACTACCGAAGCCAAATAAACTGTAAACTATGGTATTCCATAGGGCATGGGAAAATGATGACACAATTATAGAACCTGAAATGTACCTTAGAAGTCCAAAGGTCAACCCTCCAATAATTCCTCCGGTGATGTATATGGGAAGCATACTCAAGTTGAACGAGGAATTCAGGAAGAATAATGGTAAATGCCAGGAGGCAAAGGCCAGGGCCGTGAATAGGAGAATTAACTTGGGATTCATTTTACCTCTTTCCAATATTCCGTAAAGCCATCCTCTGAAAAAACCTTCTTCAGTGGCAAATGCCAATATAAGTGTGTATAAAAAGAGATAAACAATTTTACCAGTCATTTCATTGGGGTATTTTATTGCACCCAGGTTCCCGGTTACCAGGGCAATAACAATAATAACCAGACAAATGCTCAGAGGATACAGAATAGCCCACATATAATCTCTTAATCTTCCAAATTCCAAACCCAACTCTTTACCATTCATTTTTGTCCAGTAGGCTAAAACTAAAATTAGGGGAAATATTATCAGTGCCTGGAGTTGTTCATTGCCGAATATTACCGGAAAAAGTGTGCTGCAGATCATAACCAGTACATATCCAATTAAACCATATTTGTAAGCGTTTTTCATGTTTCACACTCCCATTCAATTTAAGGCGGGTGGAAACAAAAAAAAACAAAACTACCCGCCAAGTCCTTATTTAAAAACCATTCACTCGGTTAAAGGAAGAGGTATCCGTTTAAAATCATCTTTTCCCCTAACAATATCACTTCAACTACTAAGTTAGTGATGACCCTCTTTAAATGTTACTATTCATTCTGAAGATTTTATTCTATCATTTCCAGGGTGCTAATGGAAAAATCGTAAGTTCACACTTATTCTATGTATTTCCTTTTGTTGGACTGAAAAATAAATGGGTGACACCCAAAATATTATATATTCCACCTTATCAATACATCAACATATATTGATATATGGTTTTAATCACCAGAAAATTAGAAAGACATATTCACAGATTAGGGGGATATATGGGAGGTATCATGACAGGTTGCCAAATTCAGGGCGAAGATAGGCCTAATGAAAGTCAAAAGAAAAGAATTAAAGAACTTATGGGGTCATTACCTGATGATGATCACTATGAAAAATATTCAGGGAAACTTAAAGCACTATCTGATGCAACACGGCTCAAAATACTGTATTTACTTTCAGACAGAGAATTATGCGTATGTGAAATAATGTACGCTCTAAATAAGCCCCAGTCAAGCATATCACATCACTTGAATATCCTAAAAAACTTGGGTTTTATTAAAGGGCGTAAGGAAGGGGTATGGATTCATTACAGTCTCAAAAACCCTGAAATTATAGATACCGTTGAGAAATTAATAGAACTAATTTAACTAGGGTGATATTTTACTGGGACTGCTCTAATGGCATAGTTTCAAACATAATGCATATTTAGAGGTACACATCCTTATTAGGAGTAATATTCATTTAGGTGATTGAATGGTGAAAGAAAGAGTTATATTTATGTGTATTCATAACGCAGCCCGCTCTCAAATGGCAGAAGGACTATTCCGGGATCTTTATGGGGATATTTTTGATGTTTATAGTGCCGGGAGTGAACCACAGGCCGTTGATCCCCTGGCCATAAAATGTATGGAAGACATTGGAATTGACATCTCTCATCATAGATCTAAAAGCCTGAAAGAATTTGAAGGTCAGGAATTTGATTACGTTGTAACTGTCTGCGGAAATCCCTATAATGCCTGCCCCTTCTTTGTGGGGGGTAAAAAATACTTCAAACAACCATTTGAAGATCCATCAGTTTTTGAAGGCACAGAGGAAGAAAAATTCGAATTATTCCTAAAAATTAGGGATGAATTAAGGGAATGGCTGGAAGATTTGTATTATTCATACATGATACCCAATGATGAATCCTGTAATTTCTCAGGGGAGTTGGAAGGATGCTGTGGACCAAGGGATAAAGAATTTTCATGTAGATAAGGGGGTATAAATCATGTTAAACGTTGTAATAGTTACTGATGGGCCATACGGGGAAAGGGCATTTGAAAATATTAAAAAAAATTTTGAAACAGAATTTATTGAATTAGAAAAGCCAGCATCCATGTTCATGGATGAAATAGACATTCCTGAAGAGGAACTGGCAAAGATAAAGGATGCCAATGTCCTGATAACTTATACGCAACACCCGGACCTCACCTTGGATCTGGTGGATCTGGTTAATAAAGATGTAGATTACATAATTGTAGCGGCATGGATGGGTGAAGGCTTTAAAAATCAATTAGAAGTCTATGAAAATGTAACATGCCCCTATATAATGTGTGAATTGGAAGAAAATGGTAATGAGATATTTGATAAGTTCACTTCTAAAATTGGAAAGCCAAAAATAGATATACAACTTGAAAATGGTCATATTGTTGCTATCAATGTGGTCCGTTCTTCTCCTTGCGGTTCAACAACATTTGTAGCCGATTACCTCTTAGACAAATACTCACGGGTTCAGGATTTAGAGAATTTACCTATCGAGGCCGGACTTAAATTACAGCATTACCCTTGCAGAGCTGCCAAAATGAGATTATTCACCGATGAAGAATGTAAAAAGGAAATGGCATCAAGTTTTCATAAAGATGCCTTTGAAAAGGCCTTAAAATGAGATGAAAATCATGTCACGAGACATAGAGCAAGTAACTGATGAAATAGGTGACACTCCCCAACTGGGATTTTTGGATAAATTTTTAACTCTTTGGATTTTCCTGGCCATGGTCCTTGGAATTTCTCTGGGTGTCTTCTGTCCTGCTTTTAAGGGCATAGTGAACCAATTTCAGGTTGGAACCACCAGCATACCCATTGCCATTGGTCTCATACTCATGATGTACCCTCCACTGGCCAGGGTTCGTTACGAAGAGTTACCCCATGTATTCCGTGACTGGAAAGTTTTGGGATTAGCTATGTTCCAGAACTGGATAGTAGCCCCTTTATTGATGTTTGCACTAGCCATAATATTTTTATCTGCCTATCCAGAGTATATGGTGGGATTGATTTTAATTGGAATAGCCCCCTGCATAGCCATGGTCTTAGTCTGGAACCAACTAGCAAAAGGGAACAATGAATATGCTGCCAGTTTGGTGGCTCTAAACAGCATATTTCAAGTCCTTTTCTACAGTGTATACGCCTGGTTTTTCATCACCATCGTACCACCATTATTAGGAATTCAGGGAGCTGCGGTTGAGGTTAATATCCTGCAGATAGCCCAAAGTGTTTTCATTTACCTAGGTATACCATTCATTGCCGGTTTTTTCACCCGGTTCTTCCTGGTTAGAATCAAGGGAAAAGAATGGTACCATGAAAAATTCATACCAAAAATAAGCCCCATAACTTTGATAGCTCTTCTATTTACAATTGTGGTGATGTTCAGCTTAAAAGGAGATTACATTGTTCAGATACCTTTAGATGTGGTTATCATAGCTATACCGCTAGTGGTATATTTTGTGGTAATGTTTTTCATCACATTTTTCCTAGGATATAAATTAGGTGCTGACTACACCAGAACTACGGCTATATCATTCACAGCAGCCAGTAACAACTTTGAACTTGCCATAGCAGTTGCAATAGCAGTTTTTGGAATTGGATCTGGAGTGGCATTCGCCACAGTAATAGGGCCCCTGATAGAGGTTCCCGTCTTAATAAGTCTGGTAAATGTCGCACTAATATTCCAAAGGAAATATTTCGCCAAACAAAACGTTGCAAAGACGGAAAGGGAGCTATAATTTATGGAAAATAGAATAATTATCGAATCAACCTGGATCTAGTTGTGTTTTACTTTATTGAGTACATATAAACAAATTCAAGAGGATTATAAAATGGCTGATAAGAATAAAAAGGTATTTGAAGGTAAAAGTGTTGTGGATTCAGCTTTACATGGTTTTTGCATAAAAACAAAAAAACCAGGATTTATAGATGCCATATGTGAAGTTTGTGAGAAAGTCTACGAAACTGACCAAGATACTTATATTTGCCCAGAATGCCGGGAAAAATTGAAAAATAAATGATTTCAAAGATAAATCTCTGTTAATAGTTAAATAATTGCCCTTAATCTTAAAAGATGAGTGTCCCGTGTGTGCATCAAGAATTTAATGAAATCTTCTACTTTTTAAGTGAAGGTTCTATATATTGTACAGAAAAACTACTGGAGAAAACCCCTAAACCTTACTGAAGATTATTTTATCTAAAATTAGAGCTATAAACGCCACTCACTACCAAATCTGGGGATTAACTATGGAAAAACTAAACACTTATGAAATTGAAGATGAATGCTATGCCTCTTTTGCTAAAAAAGCTCCTTTATCAATAGAAAAAGGTGAAGGAGTCTATGCATATGATGAAGATGGTAAGAAGTATCTAGATCTTACGTCGGGATGGGGAGTTACCAGTCTAGGGCATGCCCATCCTGTAATCACCGAAGCCCTTTGCCAGCAAAGTAAAAAAATAATACAGAATCCCAACTCCGGAGCAACCTATTCCCCAGCAAGGTCAAAACTTCTGTTACTGATGCAGGAGATATTACCGGACAACTTAACCCGTATATTTTTTTCAAATAGTGGTGCAGAGGCTAATGATGCCGCAATTAAACTAGCAAGAAAAGCAACCGGCAAATTGAATATTATATCTGCAGATAAAAGTTTCCATGGACGGACTATTAGCACAGTGTCTGCAACCGGTCAAAACGCCCATAGAAATAGATTTAATCCCCTAATCCCCCATCATATATTCGTTCCGTATAATGATATCGCGGCAATTGAAAGAGTGATAGACAACGATGTTGCGGCGGTAATAGTTGAGCCCATACAGGGTGAAGGTGGTATCAATGTACCTGATTCCGATTACCTGGGTAAATTGTCTAGTTTATGCACAGAAAACAATGTCCTTTTAATAGTAGATGAAATTCAAACTGGTTTTTGCAGAACCGGGCCCATGTTCATGTCCGATGGTGTGAAAATCGATATTTTGACCATGGCTAAGGGTATTGCAGGAGGATTCCCTTTCGGAGCATTTGCATTCTCAGAAGAAATACATGATAAGCTCGAGAAGGGAGATCACGGTGGCACCTATTGTGGTAACCCACTAGGTTGTGCAGTTGCCTATGCAGTGATCAAATACATGTTGGACAATAAAATCTGGGAAAATGTTCACGATGTAGGGGGATACGCCCTTACAGAGTTAAATAAATTGAAAAATGAATATCCTGATATCATAAGAGATGTAAGGGGAAAAGGTTTATTGATTGCGGTGGAGATAGTGGATGAAAATACTGCGACATCTATTAATTCTAAATGTTTGGATTTAGGCCTAATTCTAAATGTTACCCAGGGCAACATAATCCGCATATTTCCCGCCTTGAACATATCCAAAGAACAAATGGAAGAAGGATTAGCTATATTTAAAAGGGCTTTAACCACCATTTGAATTTGTAAACCATTTGCCCGGATTTTTTATAGAAATTTAAGTGATTTATATGAATGAAATAATTGATCGGGAAAGCACAGGCCGTAAAGCCTCAATGGTAGCAATAATAGGGAATATCCTATTGACCATTTTCAACTTTATTGTCGGAACGCTGTCGGGTAGTACGGCATTGGTTGCTGAAGCTGCACACACGCTTTCCGATGTTATTACTTCAATTCTGGCTTTCATTGGCTTTAAAATTGGGATGAAGCCTGCGGATAAGGAACACCAGTACGGGCACGGTATGGCTGAACCGATTGTAGGTTTAATAATTGTGGTATTTCTGGTGTTGGTTGCCTATGAAATTCTTTCCGATGTTTACATCAAACTTTTAATGCATGAAGCACTTAAAGCACCAGATTGGATCGCTGCAGTAATGGCCTTAATTGGAATAATTGTTAACTACACTATGACTACCTATCTAATCCGTTCCGGGAGAAGAATTAACAGTCCGGCACTCATTGCCGATGGTCAGCACCAAAAAGTAGATATTTTCTCGTGTGGTGCTGTACTCGTGGGTGTGGCAGGCGCACAACTGGGATTTACCATGTTAGGCCCTATTGTGGCTCTGTTCATTGCTATGATGGTGATAAGAACCGCATTCGTAGTTGCTCGTGACAATATTAACACTATCATGGGTAAAATACCATCTGAAGAAATTTTAGATGAAATACGAACAGTAGCAATGTCGGTAGATGATGTTAAGGGAGTTCATGATGTGAAATTAAATAACATGGGTCCTTATGTTTCAGCAGAGTTGCATATTGAACTTGATGGGGATTTAAAACTCAGGGAATCCCATAAAATCTCGCATATAGTTGAAAAAGAGATCATAAACAGTGTAGACTCTGTAAAAATGGCTATTGTTCACACTTGTCCCTTTGAAGGAGATAAAAAATAATAAAATAACTTTGAAAAGTTACTTGTCCAGTTCCATGTCCCTGTATTAAGAGGCTAATTCCATTACTGATTCGGCACCTTTTCACGACTTTAAACTTTTTCTATGTTCTTCCTTTTTCTACTCACTATATTCCCGGCAGTGGTGGCTATTAAAAACACGAAAAACATAACTACACTGTTTCTGGGGGAAGGATAGGGATAGGAAAGATCCCCGGTGTATATTAGGCCAGTAGTCATAAACTTGGTGGCGTTATCCCCGTAGGCAAGAAGCCAGTCAATGTGCACGTTCACAATAAGGGTGTCTATTACTATGAAGGTAACGGTTAAGAGTAGGGCATAAACTGCTGCCTGGTTAATGTTAAGTTTGTATCCCGCCAGGGATGGTAAGAATAGAAATCCGACAACGAACAGAATTAATGCGGGGGTATTAACATTATTTAAAAGCAATACTTGCCAGACTGCGCTTATAATGGCAACAAGGATAAATATACTTATTAATAGTAACTTATTATTCATATTAAACCCCTTTCCCTGATATAAGATGTAATTATTATAAAATAATATTCTGATTCGTTATTTTTATTTCTATCTATTTTATCTTCCAAAATACTGTGAGGCCTATTCCCTAACGGACTCTAAACTGGAATTACTATTCTCCCATTTTGGGGTCAGTGAATATTTAACTTGAGGTGGTACTTTGGGAAACCGCCCTTTTAATGATTTTACAATCAAATCCTTCCGTGATTTTCATGGTGAAACTGGTCACATTATGGGGGCATCCAGCTTATCTTGATGTGAAATCATAGTTTCTACTGTGAACTGGGTGCAGGGAGGGGGTTTAAGAATGGTTGAAAACGGTTTAATAGGGAGAATTAACGGGCAAAACCTGTTTAAAATAGCTATATTTTTTGGATTACTTTTTTTGATGGTGGCACCGGCCACTGCCTGGGAGTGGACTGCCCATAAAAAGATTGTAGATGAAATCAACATTAACCTACCCTCGGATGTGCAGAAAAATCTTAAACCCTACCTGGCGGTGATGAAGGAAGGATCCACCTATCCGGACACCCTCCCCAATGATAAAATTAATCACGGATACCCGGGCAGTTACTCTCAAACTAATACTTGGCTGGACAATGGTAAAGTAGCCTATGAAAAGGGTGATTATCGGGAAGCAGCCTGGTGTTTCGGTGTTGCATCACACTACATCACCGACACTTACTCTGCACCGCACTGCGGATGGATTAAAGATAAAGAAAAGTACTGGCAAATAGGAAACCAATTAACTCCTAAAAAACATGACTTCCATTATTCCAACCTTAATAACATGCTCAAATACGGAAATGAAAGGGGAAAAGACAGTATTGCCAGTTGGAATAAAACCGAGGACAGTGGAATTGTTCAACAGGATCTAAATCGAGGAGTCTCTGCTGCGTATATAGCAATCCTCTACCATGCCCATCCTTCCATGTTGCAAAACCCAGAATACTATGATGAATCATAAAACAAAAATATTGGGGGTAAAAAAATATTTTGAGGGGTTTGTTAGTCAAATAAATAATGAATTGACTTATTAATTGAATTTTAACTCATTTTTGACAACTTAAACAAAACAAGTTTTCGGGCATGCTTTTGTATCTATTAGCCTTATAGCTATTGGAGCGAATCAACAGCTGCCCTTAGAAGTATTTCCCTTAAACTGTTATCGTCTTAGGGTACTACGGGGATGACTCTCGAATTAATTTTAATCGGTTCTCGAATATATGACTTTTCTTAAATCTGCTTTTCTATTCCAGAACAAAATTAGTACAAATAAAACAGCAGCAATGATGAATATGATAAGATCAACTACAGTCTCCGTGGAGCTGACAAATAAAGAGGGCAAGCTAGAAAATGTTGCATCTCCCGAGTTAAAAAAGATGGCCATCAGAAGATTGTTGGCGATATGAGAACCAGCAGCTAATTCTATACCATTATCGGCTAAGTTACTATTCCATAAAGTAAACCCATTATGGAAGTGGAGGTAATAACCAGCAAAGTCTGATTTAGATTGGTTAAGCTAGATGCGTGCATAACTCCAAATAGAATAGACGTAATAATCACGGGTATTAGTGCCCTTTTAAATACCAGACCAAAACCCTGCATTAAATACCCTCTAAAGAAAAGTTCTTCAAAGAAGGCCTGTATGGGGAAACATAAACAGCTTATAATAACCAGTATTAAAAATGGGTAAAAATTAAAGGAAAACTTGAAAGCAGAGGGATTTAAGAGCATATAAATGATGGTGAGTGATGAGGCTAATACAGCCCATAAAATACCCCCTTTAAATATTTGAGACCATCTCACTTGCTTTCCAGTGTTTATAAGTGATATTAACTTTTTGTGATGTAGAAATCTGGCCAGTAAGTACAATGAAATTAAGGATAGTGCAAAACCTACGCCCAAACCCACGATGCTGTTTAGAAGATTGTTGTTAAACTTGTTTAATATTTCAACAGGCAATATTGTACCCAACATCATCACTAAAAAAACTGCAATAAAGGTAATAAGGTACATCCACCAGTTATTTTTCCCCTCTCGGGCATTGTCCAAAAAAGATAATTGTGACATAAAAACGATCTCCTATAGTAACAGATAACTCACATTTTAGGGTTATCCTATTTATATTTTGATAAATTAGGGCGCCATTACAGGGCATACATACCTTACTTCATAACCCAAATGAAAATGAAATATAATATGATCTAAGATAAAAAAAATTAGTATTTATTCTTCTTTTCGTTTACTGGTGGTTTTTAGAAGTAAGATCCCTATAAAGCCAACACCCAGTATTAATGCAAGTAGCCAGTCCAGGGAGCTTAAAGCATGGGCATAGTAGGCATAGAAGAGGGTTACCACACAAAATGGGTTTAAAACCAACATGTAGTTAAAAATCCAGGATTATATCCTGGTTACTTTTAATAAAAAAAGAATGGAATATAATTCCATTATCAACACGTATTAATTTTGATAATTTATATCCTGTGTTGTTAAATAGGGGCATTTGATTACTTCGTCACCATCCAAGTCTTCTTTATGCATATTAACCGCATTTATTCGGCTATTTCCATAATTTTTGTAATAGTAAATGCCGTTTTCCTGATCCATACAAGCAGAATATGTTGTTTTTTCTGCCATTCCCTCTGTTAAAACCCCGGCTTTTACCATTTTCACATAGTCAAGCATGTGCATACACTGGGTCACAGCACTGATATCATCCTCCAGAACTGGCATATGAGCTCTAGCATAGGCAATTCTCACAAATCTTGCAACGCTATGCGAATCTCCGGGCAGTCCCAGAGTACCAGCTCCAACACCATGAATCTGCAACAACTGGTCACTCCACTTGACGGGTTCGGGTTGATTAGGATTAATAGATATGTATCTGTTTAGATTCATCAAATGCCAGTCAAAGGTAGGTTGATTGGTCATTACTCCCACAGGGTTATCATAGACTGCAAGTTGTTCTTTAGTTTTTTCAACTACAATTGACGAACCAGTTTTATCAGTTATCATCCAGTGGAGGGTGGGTACTGGGGTCTGGTCATTTAAGGGCACATCTACTAAATCTATGTTAGAAAGAGCATTCTTAACTTCATCAATTGTATCATAGTTGGAGACCACCCAGTAAATGAAGTCGTAAGGCGTGATATTTGTTTTTCCCGGTACTGGTTTTTCTTCAAAATGTGCGAATCCTTCAAAATTCAGACCAGCGCAGACTAATCCATTTTCATTCATGGCATCAACCAGGGACGGATGGTCATCAATTACCGTCCCAATGCCAATAAGGGCTTTGTCAGTCGTTTGCATATTTCCAGTAACTTTATCTTCCATAAAGTAATTTCTCGGAAGAATTAGGGGACATTCATTTACATTATATGCTAAATCTAAATTTCGTCCAACAAAATTATTTCCATCTTTTGTTTGTATACTAAATGTTGTACACATTTTTTTCACCCCCACCTTTTTTATTTTTTTTAATTTATATATTTTTTTAAAGGAGGATTGAGTAAATAGGGGCAGGTTTGGGCCACAAATTTAAAGACAGGTTCGGGATGCATAATATTTAACCGACCCCGATGACCTCCTAAAAACTTACCTGAGGTATATTGACTACTTAAATGTGAAAAGTTCTCCCACGAAATATTCTTCAGACGAGATCCGGGAACTGCAAATACTAGTAGTGGAGATGAAGAAGGAGTTACGGGAATTGAAAGGTGAGGTTTAAGTGTATATTTTTTTTTGATTGAGAATATTAAATTAAGTTTTTATATTACTTTTATATAATATTACCTTGAAAATATCCATTATTATTACAATTAAAATATTTTTGGGAAGAGTATGGGACATCTGATCTGCGATAAATGTGGGAGTTGTTACGAACTTCAAGAAGGAGAATCTCCTGATGATTTTAACCTCACATGTGAATGTGGAGGTAAACTCAAATATAAAGAATCCATGGACTCGTGTAGCAAATCTGATCAGGATAAGATGAAATGGATATTGATATTTGCAGGTTTTGTTTTTATATTAATCTCTTTTGCGCGTTATTCCGAGTATAAATCTCTTATAGACATATTTAATTTGACAATTGGTATGATGTGTATAATATGGGGATTTTTCATAAAAAAGGAATTTAAGGTAACCACTACTTATTTGGTAGTTATTTCGTGCATGACCATCATTCAATGGTTAATTTTGATTTATATCTTGTTTATTAGCAAAGTTTACGTTACTAATGATCTTTTTATTTTGGCATTTGCCCCATTGGTTACAATATCTCTAATTATCCAAATTCGAACTAGCGACCTAAAATATATTGGAAATCCCAAAAAGACGAATAAAGATGTGATATTTGCTGATAAATTCAAAAAGATTTTGAATATTAAAGGAAAAACCCTGTTAATATCTGCAGGTTTTTTGATAACCATTGTATGTTTAGGAAGTTTTATAATTTCCCGAAATCCTGTAGAACTACTTGTCAGTTCTGTGGGGCTAATGTTGATTGTTTATGGTTACTACCGGGAAAATACTATTGTAATGCCTCCGGATTATGCTGCGGGTTTTTCTAGTAAGAGTCTATTCTATCGGGGAACTAGTAAAATAAGGGTAACAGCAGGTTATTTCTTGGCAATGACTAGCGTTTTACTGTTTCAATGGATTATTCTCTACTTTATTTATTTTATTTATCTGCATTATGTATCTACTGAGGTTTTCAATTCTGAATTATACATGGCTTCATATGTTACCTTTTATACCATGATGACTACTTTTTTTTATTTCATACAAATTCGTGAAAGTCATTTAATTGAAATTAATTGGCAAAGGATATACATTGGCGATAAGAAGATATTTTAATGGTTTAAAATTATAATTAACCTGCGTAAATTCTTCAACACCCAACTAATAAACGCAGGAATGGCCGAGGAAATACGGGAGCACATGATGGGCCACAAGTTTAAAGACAGGGTCCGGGATGCATACTACCTGGCCGACCCCGATGACCTTAGAAAAACTTACCTGAGGTATATTGACTACTTAAATGTCAAAAGTTCTCCAGTTAATTATTCAGTGGATGAGATCCGGGAACTGCAACAACTTGTTGCAGGAATGAAAAAAGAGTTAAAAGAACTCAAGGGTGAGGTTTAGTAGGGGACTTATTTTTTTTGATTATTGAGAATATTAAATTAAGTTTTTATATTTAAGAAACAATACAATTGTTAATAATATTTTCTGAAAGAATATTGATATTGTTCATTGGGAGAATTTAATGCGCAATGATGATACGGGGATTTTGATGGGATGAGTTAATATGAAAGCATTTTTAGAACTTTTTTACGTGTGTAGGTCTTGTGGTAGCGAGAGTATAAGAATATATACACCCCAAGTTGGTGGACCATCCAGTTGTTATGATTGTGAAAATTGTGGTCGTGCTGCATGTAATCCTAGGAAAATGTGGAGAGTTAAAGATAATGCGGATATGGCTAAAATGGAAAAATTGTATCAACAAGTCCTTGATGGTAGTTTAAATGGAAAATCTCATGTTACTGGAGCTTTAGCTAATTTGGTAGGTGTTATGGAAAACATGAAAAACGGACAACCTGCTGTTTCTCGTGAGGTAAAAAAAGTTATTTATAAAGATAGCAAATGTCTGGAAATTAAATTGGCTAAATAATGACTAAATAAATTCACAGAGGGTGGGGTTTATGGAAATTAGAGATAAAGTTGAAGAAATATTTCAAGAAAATAATTGGGATACAAGACTCATAGATCATGTTTCAGCTGAATTTGATGAAAATGGTAAATTTAAAGCTATGATCAATTACGATAAAGAAGAGTTTATATTAAAGCATGTTTGGGTAAGAGAAGATTTCAGAGGTACTGGATTTACTCAAGATTTTTTCAGGCGTGTTTTTGAAGAGTATCTTTTCATGTTTGTATGGGAACCGAATGAAGGTTTTATTAAAGCAATGGTGAAAGCAGGGTTGGGATTCCATCTAAAAGTTCAAAGAATGGATGTTTGGTGTTTAATTCCTCAAATGTTGTCAGATTCATCAACAGGATTTATATCAAGGCATGATTACTTAGTTAAAAAAAATGGACAAAATTATCATTTGGGAACAGGGCCAGATAAGAAAACAATTGTAGTGACTCCCTTAATTAAAGATTTAGATAAGATTACAAAAGAAGAAGCAGAGTTAATATCAAAAGATAAGAAAATTATAACAAAGAAATGGAGTTTAATCTGGAATAGGTGCAATAATAGAATGAGTATTCTCGTTCAAGAGTTTTCTAAAGACTGGACAGAGGATCAAAAAATTACATATCAAAAAAAATTGGAAAAGGGCAAATCTTTTTTGGATAATTTTTTCGAGCATTCACTTAAAAAATATGAACAGATGAAAGATGACATGGACTGCCTTGAAAATAAATAAATTTTTTTTGTAAAGGCCTACTAATTTGATATTTTTTTTACCCCAAACTCAAAACTCCTTCTAATCATTTTATTCTCCGAATAAAATACAAACAAAAACTTAGCCCGTCCCTAACAATTTATTACTTCTCCAACAAAATTCTGATGGAAAATCCTCAAGTATTAACTTATCTTACTAATTTTCCTTTTGATATCCTTAAAAATAAGGCGTTTTACTCATTTTACTCAATTTTTTTATTGTTGTCTAGTTTTTTTTAACATATTTTTTGATTAAAAAGATAATTAATAATAAAATTACTAAAAGAACAAGTAAACCGATTAATAATTGAGTTGATGTAGTTGTAGTGGTTGTAGTAGTAACTGTTGATATTGTCATGATTTTTCACCAAGAACTCTTATCGTGATGTGGTCTCATTAAGATTTTTAGGATAATATTTCAATTTGTTTAGTGTTATTTATTATTAATATTTATTTCGAAATGAATATGCATACAAAAACTCCTTCTACTTACTTCCTAACTCCAAAATAAAACTTACTAAAGGTTAGTCCTTCCCTAACAATTTATTTTTTTCTTCTCAAAAAATTCAAGTTTTTATAACTCAATATATCAGAGATTATTCCTTTTTCATGATTTTTAGTCATGTTTTTTGAATGATTTTTTTGTAGAGTAATTCAATTATACGGCCATAAATCCAGAATCCGAATATAAAAATCATTATTGCAATGATCACAAATATCAACATTAAAGTATTGTTATTTAAGATTATTTTTTGATTTAAAAGGATATTATTTATTGAAATTCCGCCAAGTATTTGTATTGCAAAAAGAATTAAATTCAAGATGAAACCTGCAATCCAATACCTGCCAAAATTTTTTCTTAAGTCCATTCATATTCCTCCATCCATAAAATGCCACAACTGCGTAAACTAAGAAACCAATTGCTATTAAACCAAGTATATTCCACTTTCCTATACCAAAATTGCCCCTCCATAATCACATTATTGCTACTTTACATAAATCTTGTTAATAAACTATGACTAATTCTAATTTAATTTTAATTAATTCATTCCAATACACCCAAACTCAAAACCCCTTCTAATCATTTTATTCTCCTAATAAAATACAAACAAAAACTTATCCCGTCCCTAACAATTTATTACTTCTCCAACAAAATTCTGATGGAAAATCCTCAAGTATTAACTTATCCTACTAATTTTCCTTTTGATATCCTTAAAAATACGGCGTAATAATCCAAATCTTTATATAATCATGAGTGACAATTAATGATAATTATAAAAACCGGCTCCGGCGTTCTTATGGTTAGAAATAAGTCCTTTACGTTTATTTATTATAAATTAAGTATCTTTTGTGTCTAAAATTTGTGATGTTTCCTAAATATTAAAATGTCCAAAATTAGTAACTCATTGTCGTTTGGATATTAAGTTGCTTTTATTGCAATGTAGCTACCTAATGTTGGAGCTAAAATATATCCTAAAGTTGCAAATAGGGTAATGATCGGGCTGGATGAGTCGAGATTTGAATGGCCTTGAATAATTAAATACACATTGGATATGATTGAAATAAGAATAATTCCTAACCCTACACAAATTCCATTTAGTAATTGTTTTTCTTTTCCAATGTATGTAGCTATAAATCCTCCAATAACTGAAACTCCAATAACTTCAATTGCATTAATTAGATTAATTTCTAATATGCTTAAGTTGGTTGAAGGAATAATTGTGTAAGTTATCAAAGATATGAAAAAACAAATAACAAATGTGATAATGATTCCGGTAATGATGGAAGTGAGACTAAATCCTTTATCCAAATATTTAGTTCTAAACGATTGTTTTTGGTTTTTATCTGCCATTAACCCACCTAATTATCGATATTCTTAATGAATTTTATTACATATAACTGGATCACCAGCCTGAATATGTGCTTAGAATAGCACCAACACGAATTATATTTGATAAAACAAACACAAGAATAATGAAAACAACTGCTGTTAATACATATACAAATTTTTTATGAGTCTTTTTTTGTACTGCTACTGCGATGATTCCACTGATTATACCTATGAACAGGAATAGTATGAAACCTGATATTGCTCCTCCAAAATATAAAAAATCCAGGATTGATCCGTATATATGGAAACTAGCCAGTTGAATGTTACTTTGATTTGGTGATAAGAAAACGACCAAAGGGATGGATGTAAGTCCAGCTATACTTGTTGGCAGTCCACCATACAAGATTCCATCAGTATAACTCACTTCAACCATATAAACTGCAATAAAACTGCCAATTACTGGCCCTATTAGGCCAATTTTTGGAAAATACAATCCACTAAATAAAGATATTATAAATGCAACCACAAATCCAACAGTAATTGCCTTCCAACTTAACTTCATATTTTCCTCACTAATTATAATATTATTATCAAATTAAACTCACATAAACTAATTTTCCCATTGGATTAATTGTAAATTCATTAGTATATAATTAAACATTAATAATAAACTATCCACTCATTATTATGGCCATTTTTTTATTTTCATTGAAAAACCTAACTCAAAACTCCTTCTAATCATTTTATTCTCCGAATAAAATACAAACAAAAACTTAGTCCTTCCCTAACAATTTATTATTTCTTCAACAAAATTCTGATGGAAAATCCTTGAGTTTTTACTTAGACTAAGTATTAATCTTTTGATAGACTAAAAAATAAGGCGTAATACCAAAGATTTATATATAATCAAAAATGACAATTAATGATAATTATAAAAACCGGCTCCGGCGTTCTTATGGTTAGTTTAGAGTTATAAAATGATATAAAACATTAAAAAAAATGATTAAATAAATTAGTTTTTATTAGAATTAGTAAAAAAAATTAGTTTGTGTTTATTCTTTTTCTGTAAATAGTTTAATCGATGTGAAAACCAGTAAACCCCCTAATAATATTTTTAGTAATTGTGAAGGGGCATATATAACTAAGAACGCACCAATTGAAGCACCGATTATGGAACTTATACCCATGGGCACGACTAAAGAGGAAATTTCTGATTTTACTGTGTACATTTTATTTTTAGCATGTCTGGTAATTCCCACAATCATGGTTGGTAAGCTAATGAGTAAGCTCATGGTACCGGCCAATTTGACATCTATTCCGAATATTAAAATTAGTATGGGGATGATAACTTCTCCACCAGCTACTCCTAAAAGGCTACTAATAATCCCGATTAATAGTCCACATAATACGGCTACAATAAATTCAATATAAAAGTTATTGAAGGCTATTCCCATAGAACCAAATGTAATAAAGCTTTCAGTTATTAACAACAATCCCATGATAAGGAGAAGGATTAACAATACTTTTTTGAATAAAACATCGGATATTCTAGTTAATAACCCAATTCCATAGTAAGCTCCGGTAATAGAACCAATGATAATAGCAACCATTAAAATTACTTGAGGATAAATAAGAGAAATGTCGAAGTTGTTTATCCTAAAATAAGCTGCGGAAACAACAGTAATTAAACTAATTAACATATTCAGAGCCACGGCTTTCTTAGCAGGTTTACTAAAAGTCTTAATAAAAATGGTAGTCTAAACTCAGCCCCGCCAAGACCTATTAAGCCACCTAAGCAGCCAATAGGCGCGCCTATGATAAATGATAGAATTCCAGTTTTTTTATTATCCATTTTATCTCCATAGAATTATGTTTTAAGTGGAGTTTGTAAAACGAGTTATATATACTATCACCACGTTTAAGTATCGCTACATTCTACGAATTCGCAGTGCAGAATTAGGCGCCCTATTCGTTTCGTTATTTGCATTTATTGATGAAGTAAAAGGGGTTTGCGAGTCACTTTCTCAGAGGGGACGTAGAAGGAAAGTAGAGGGACTCAAAGAACCTAAAATACGTGTAAATCTTACAAAAGAGGATATGTCAGATGTTAGAGGTTTGCCGGACTTTTAAAATGAAGGCAGTCATCCTAGCACAAGCCTCCTCAAGACTGGCAGGTTCAGATCTTCTCAATCTGAAAATCTCAGATTTCATGGGTGGTATTAAGGAAGTTTATGATGATAATGGTGACCTCAGGCGTATTTGCCAGTTGAGTTTGGAGAGGAAGAAAACACACGTTAAATTCACTACTTTCTTTAATGAAGAGGCTGTCAGGGCAATTGAAAGGTACCTTGAGTTTGAACGGGAAGACATCAAACCAGATGACGCACTCTTCTCAAGGTATAAATCCGGTGGAGACCACATGACTCCCATGGCAATCCAGCAGTCCTACCGTGACATAAACAAATTCCTCAACTGGGAACCGGACGAGGACGGCTTTTACAGAGCAACCAGTCACATGATGCGGAAGTTCTTCAACACCCAACTAATAAACGCAGGAATGGCCGAGGAAATCCGGGAGCGCGTGTGGGCCACAAGTTTAAAGACAGGGTACGCGATGCATACTACCTAGCCGACTCCGATGACCTCCGAAAAACTTACCTGAGTATTGACTACTTAAATATCAAAAGTTCACCCGTTAATTATTCGGTGGATGAAATCCGGGAACTGCAAATACTAGTAGTAGAGATGAAAAAAGAATTAAAGGAACTGAAGGGTGAGGTTTAAGGGGTTATTTTTTTTGAAATATTGAGAACATTAATAAATTAAGTTTTTATATTACTTTGATCATAACTATTGTAAAACTTATTAATCTTCATTAGAAAATTAGTAAGCCACTAATTTCAAACTTAAGAGAATGGTTAGAATGAAGCATGGAAACCCTCTAGTTTTTTTATTTATTGGTATTTCTCTTATAGCTTCATCATTATCTACTCATATCATACTTTTTGGTGGTATAGGTGTATTTTCTATAATAATTAGTTTATTTGAAAGTAAAAAATATGATAATGATAAAATTCTTATTTTAATAGCTACTGTAATTTTAGTGATCTCCTTAATATTAACCTACTTTCAGCTATCTTCACCTTTATATTCTGGAGATCGGCTGGGCAATTATATTTTAGCAATATTATGCATATTATCAATTATTATGGGTGCATATGATGTTAGTCATGATTATAAACTCTCTAAAATTGGTAAAATGGAAAATGTAGGTCAAAAAATGAAGGATATTATAGCTATCCTCCTTTTGATATTAGGTATACTCGTGGGATTATTAATTGGGATATACATTTATCAAATTTAAATCTCAAAACTCCTTCTAACCATTTTATTCTCCGAATAAAATACAAACAAAAACTTAGCCCTCCCCTAACAATTTATTACTTCTCCAACAAAATTCTGATGGAAAATCCTCAAGTATTAACTTATCCTACTAATTTTCCTTTTGATATCCTTAAAAATACGGCGTAATAATCCAAATCTTTATATAATCATGAGTGACAATTAATGATAATTATAAATAATTATAAATAAGGGTAAATCATAACTACCTTTCGGATAATAAATAATAATTGAAAATTAATTGAAAATTAGAAATAACATTCAAGTATTTATGTACTAAATTACGGTGGTCCAATGCTTACATCAGTTCAGAAGGAAATACTACAGAGTCTCATAAATTTATACCGCAACTCAGAAGGAATGTCCGTTAAAGGGGAAGAAATAGCTGAGTTGATGAACCGTAACCCTGGAACCATCCGTAATCAGATGCAATCCCTCCGGAGCTTGGGCCTGGTCAAAGGAGTCCCCGGACCCCGTGGAGGTTACAAACCAACCATCAAGGCATACCACACCCTCAACATCCAGGACACCGACAAAAATAGTCTGGTGCCCATATATAAAGACGGAGAACCAGTCAGGGATATTTCCGTGGCCAAAATAGAATTCACCAGCATCCCCCACCCGGGGGAATGTGAAGCAGCTATCAAGGCCGTGGGAAACATCAAAACCCTGGATCTGGGCGATAAGATACGGGTAGGTCCCACACCAGTAAACAAACTGGTAGTGGATGGAGTGGTAGTAGGCCGGGATGACATGGACAACATACTCCTCCTGGACACCACCGGAATCCGCAGTATCCCCAAAAGAAGGGTAATGGACGTAGCCACACCCAACCTCATAACCCTGGACGGATTAACCACCATCCGAGACGCAGCCCGGGTTTTATCCACCAACAACATAGAAGGTGCCCCGGTAATGGATGACGGGGAAGTCATGGGAATGGTAACCCTCTCCGACATCAGCCGAGCCCTGGCTGAGGCACGGGAAGATATGAAAGTAGTGGATATAATGACCAAAAAAGCCATCACCGTGGACGAAGACGTGGTCATTGCCGACGCCATTGAACTCATGAACAAAAAACACATCGGCCGTTTAATTGTGGTGGACAAGGCAGGAAAGGCACAGGGCATTGTAACCCGTACTGATCTCCTGGATAAAATCGCCGGATTAAAATAAAAGATTAAAATAAACTCTTTTTCTCTTAAATCAACTAACTTCAACCGTTATTCAATTATTTTTAGGACTGATTGATCATTATAGATCGCGGGGTGATTCCCTCGTGGGGTGATTCCCACCAATATATAGATTGGGGGATGAATTCTCCCAATAATTTTTAAATTTGTTAGGGTGATTCTCATACTTAACCCAATTTTTAAATAAATCATTAAATAAACCAAAACCCAAACTATATTTTTCAAGGATTCTCATCAAGGATTTCCTTTTCTAAAGATCCACAGGATCTTTACATATTAATTACTGGTCTTTTAGATCTCTTTATAACGTTATGGATCTACTCTGATCCGTTTATAATTCAGTATAAATTATTATAAATCAACAGGAAGTGCAGAATTGAAGATTAATCATATGAAAATAGACCCTGGAATGACCACCCTGCAATTAATTGAGGAAATGGGTAAAAGTGGGGTTCTAGGGGCTGGCCGAATGTACAGGGCCACCGAACTCCTGGCAGAAGTAATAAGTGACGAGGAAACCACGGTTTTCCTGAGCATTGCCGGGCCCATGGTCCCGGGAGGCCTCCGGAAGATCATCCGGGACTTGATAGCAGATGGCCACGTGGACGTGGTTATAACCAGTGGAGCCAACCTCACCCACGATCTTTTGGAAACATTTGGTGGTTCACACTACCGGGAACACGATGAAACTGATGAAGAACTCTGCCAGATGGGCATGGGCCGTATCGGTGATGTTTACACCAAAGCCCAGGACTTCGAGGTCTTCGAAAAAAAGATAAGCACCCTCCTGGAGGAAATTGCCCAAAAAAACAATCAACTCAATATCCGGGAGTTTATAACCGAGATAGGAAACTCTATCCAGGACCCGGAATCCATAATCTGCACTGCCGCAGAAAAAAATGTCCCCATCTATGCACCCGGCCTCATTGACAGCATGCTGGGCCTGCAACTGTGGATGTTCACCCAGGAAAACCAACTAACCCTGGATGCACCCGGAGACATGCACGAATTATCAGACATAGTCTACAGTTCAAAAAAGGTGGCCACCGTGATCCTGGGGGGAGGACTCCCCAAACACTACGCCCTGGCCTCCAACATCTTAACCGGTGGAGTAGATGCTGCTATACAGGTGACCCTGGACCGCAGTGAAGCCGGCAGCCTGGGAGGAGCACCCCTGGAAGAGGCCAAATCATGGGCCAAGGCCAAATGCGGATCCAAACTGGTGACCGTAATTGGAGATGCCACCATAATATTCCCCCTCATGGTGGCCGGAGCCCGGGAAAAACTAGATAAATAGAATAGATTAAAAAAATAACTTTAAGGAGTCTTAATAATCATGATTTTAGAGGCAGTACTCTACGCATTATCCGGATTTTTCATGAAATTCTCGGATGATGCCCTGGACATGGAGAACAACACCCGGCTGGGCATCATTGGCGGGTTAATATGTGTGGCGGCCATAGGATACCTCTCGGTGAACTTCGCTGATGCAGCCACCATCTTCCTGGCCATACTGCTGGGAACCCTCCTGGCCGGTAAAGTGGACAAACTGGGCCACCTGGTCACTCTAGCAATTTTTGTGGGAATTCTATTCATATTTGGCATACCCGAAATAGGGCTAGCCGCACTCATCATCTGCACAGCTGCAGCCTGGCTGGACGAGGTGGGGAATGACCGGGAAAGTCTAAAAGGAGTAAAAATAGTAGAAACCTTCTTCCAGTACCGTTGCGTCCTCAAAATAGCAGTTATGGTGCTGGCGGTAGGGGGAGGATTGCAGATGATCTACCCCTATTTCCAGATCCCGGGAGTGAACCTTTTCCAGCCAGTAACCTTCCTTTATTTCATACTTTTCGATGTGGCCTATGAAATGGCTGGTCTAAAATTCAATAGAATCTATGATGGACTCAAGGGACTCTACCGGGTCCGGGGCTAGGTATATGCTCCGGCCAATAATCAGTGCATCAGCAAATTTCAGGGTATCCTTGGGGTCTCCTCCCTGAGTACCCACACCCGGGGATATGAGGAATGAATCCTTCCCAATGATACTTCTTATTTTTTCCAGACGGTCCAGGCGAGTGGAAGGACCAACATAGTTCTGGATACCCATCTCCACCCCCATACGGGCTATGTCCATGGAAACTGGCTGCAGGAACTGGGATGCACCGGGATGTGACATTTCTGTCAGGAGAAAAACCTCCTTTCCCTGCTTTTCAGCAGATTCCACACAGCTGGCCACACTGTCCGACCCCACAAAGCCGTGCACAATCAGGGCATCGGCACCAGCCTGGAAAGTCACATCGGCGATCTTCTGGTTGGTAGCCGGTATATCCGCCACCTTGAAGTCAGTGATGATCTTACACTGGTATTCTTCTTTCACCTGGGTTACCGCTTCCAGACCCTCGGCTAAAACCAGGGGATAACCAATTTTAATGGTGTCCAAGTAGTCACTAATTTCATCCAGTAATTCTCTGGCCTGGTCCATGCTGAGGACATCCAGAGCCAGTATTATCTTGTTTTTAACCTCCATGGAGGTAGTATGTACCTGGTTATTAAATTACTTTTGTACAGATCAGGATCGGTTTACGGGAGTATAACCTAAACCTGGAGTAAAACTTGAACAGGGAGTAAAACCTAAATCTTGGAAGGTTATAATTGGTAGTAAGTACCAGCTCCAAAAAGGGGCCTACTCAGCTTCGTTATACTGACATGAGTGTGAGTTTTTCCACATCATTGTCCCTTTTTGAGTGTATGCATCTATCCCAATTACACTACTCCCTATAGAATTTAGTCAAAAAAGGCCAGAAATTTAACATACCTTTATAAGCATCCAGTTCTATAGTAAAGTCAGCCATTTCTAATGGCAAATTTGGAAGTGAATAAATGTTCGGAAATGATTACGGAAGAGATGAAAGGGAAAATTCCTCCCCTATTAACGAAGGGGAAGAATACGATGTTAAAATTGAAGATTTAGGTAGAGATGGTGACGGCATTACTCGTATAGAAGGGTTTGTTGTTTTCGTTTCAGGAGCTAAAGTTGGAGATGAAGTTAAAATCAAAGTGAACTCCGTCAGGAGAAACTTCGGTTTTGCAGAAATTGTAGAATAAAAACTAGAAATTCTTGAAGCGGAATAAAATCAATTTTATTAAGTTTTTTAAGAATTCATGAATTTTTTAGCCATTTAGGCAAATTATTTGGAAGTGAATATAAAATGTTTGGAAGTAGTTACGGAAGAGATGAAAGGGAAAATTCTGCCCCTATTAACGAAGGGGAAGAATACGATGTTAAAATTGAAGATTTAGGTAGAGATGGCGACGGCATTACCCGTATTGAAGGGTTTGTTGTCTTTGTTTCTGGAGCTAAAGTCGGTGACGAAGTTAAAATCAGAATCAACTCCGTCCGCAGGAACTTTGGTTTCGCTGAAGTAGTAGAATAAGGTAATTACCTTTTTCAAAGTAATCTTCAAATATTAAGGAATAAAATCTGATTTTATTCCTTTCTGACTATTTTTTTTAAATTCCCTTAAATTTATCCCTATTCAAGTTTACCTACTAGTTTTTGCTTTAGGTTGTTAGATTAATTCTCTTAGGTTTTGTTTAGTTTTAAGCTCGTTTTATTTGATTTGTTTTTAGTATTAACTTGTTAAGTTTGTTTTTAGTTGTCAGGTTGTTTTTTATGGGTTGTTTTTAGCTGTTTAGGTTGTTTAGGTTGTTTAGGTTGTTTAGGTTGTTTAGGTTGTTTAGGTTGTTTAGGTTGTTTTGTTTTAGTTTAGTTTCCGTTATCCCATTGTTTCCTAGCTTGATTGCTTTGGTCAGATTATGGGTTTTGCGAGGAGTGAAACTCCCTATAGTATTAGGGGGAATGTTAGTCCCGGAGATTTATCCTGGAATTATTACTTTTGACAGCCATAGATATTTAATCTGCATAATAACGTATTAATTTCAATGGATGGTTATTTATGGTACTGTAGAATTAATTGGGGACAAATTGGGAGAGATTTGGGCATATCCATTTAAGTGATAAAGGGGTATGTAGTTAGTGTGTGGTGTTTTCTTATAACACCACACGCCCCCCCCCCTTCATATTTTTAGTGGAGAGGTTTGCTATTCAGCCATATTTTTTTAGTTAAAACCTTTCCTTTTTTAATTTCTAACCTCTAGTCGTTAATTCAAACCCCACTTTTTAATTTCTAACCTCTGCTCTTTAATTCAGGTTATTTTAATTGCGGGTATCTTTTTTTTCAATTCATGCCTCCTTTTCAATTCAGCATCATTATTCAATCAAACCCTTCGTAAATTATTTAATTTTGGACCTTTCCTGAAAATATTACCCTTTGATGATTTTTCCCACCCCACAAAAATCAAGTTTTCCTGATTTTTTTTAAACTAAAAGTGAAAACTTTATAAAGGGCTTATTCTAAATGTGATATTACTGGAAATTTAATGGAATTTACTCGTGTGTTGTGTCAATGTTTAAATTGTAAAAAATTATGGAAGGAGGATTTAAATGCATATTATGGAAGGTTTTCTGCCCTGGCAGTGGTGCCTGGTATGGTACATAATATCCATTCCAGTGGTAGCTTACGGTGTTATACAGATCAAAAAGATAACCGATGAAAATCCGGAATCAAAGCCATTACTGGCAGTTTCCGGTGCATTTATGTTTGTTTTGTCATCCTTGAAACTACCTTCGGTAACTGGTAGTTGCTCCCATCCCACCGGGTCTGGTCTGGGTGCGGTGCTCTTTGGCCCGGCAGTGGCCAGTGTAATGGCCGCCATAGTCCTGGTGTTCCAGGCTTTGCTCCTGGCCCACGGTGGACTGACCACCCTGGGGGCCAACATATTCTCCATGGGAATTGTGGGGCCGGTGGTAGCCTGGCTCATATACAAAGGTGTTAAAAATGCAGGGGGATCTCCCCTCCTGGGGATCTTCCTGGCCGCAGCCTTAGCTGACCTTTTAACCTATGTCACCACGGCCCTGCAGTTGTCCCTGGCATTCCCGGTACCCACCTTCACGGCGGCCTTCACCAACTTCATGTGGATATTCGCCGTCACCCAGATACCCCTGGCCATTGCCGAAGGACTCCTGACCGTGGTGATATTTGATTATATCATGAAACTGCGACCGGACATCCTGGAGACCCTGAAGGTCATTGGCCCCAGGGTGAAAGAGAAAGTCAAAGGAGTGGTGTAAATGGATAGCAAGTACTACATCGTCATACTGGCCATTGTGGCGGTAATTGCCATCCTCCCCCTGGCCATGTACAGTGGCCTGGGTGAAGAAGAGGGTTACTTCGGTGGAGCCGATGATGCAGCAGGCACAGCTATCGAGGAAACAGGATACGAACCTTGGTTCAGCTCCATCTGGGAACCACCAAGTGGTGAGATTGCCAGTCTGTTATTTGCCATTCAAGCAGCCATTGGAGCCATAATAATTGGTTACATATTGGGATATTTCCATGGGCAAGCCAATGAACGTAAGAAAATCGAAAAAGAAGGTGAAAAATAGGTCCAAAAACCTATTAATTAAGGAAAAAGGGGAGGTACCATTTAAGGTATGGTTGAATTTAAATAAAGTAAAGTATAAGTAAAGTAAAATTGATAATATCTAAAGTAAAGTAGGATGGGATCAGATGCATTCAATGTTTGAAAATACTCTGGATAACTACGCACACTCCAATGGCCTTAGGGAGACAAACACTCTCTTTAAAGTCATATTTGCGATTGCCACCATGCTGGTGAGTCTTGCATCCACATCCCCCATAGTACCCCTACTTATAACTTTAGTAATTTCCTTTTTACTCATTTTCCAGGCAAAAATCCCCTGGAAGTTCTACCTGAAATTCTTAGCAGTTCCCTTCTTTTTCGGATTCCTGACCTTCATTTTCATGGCCCTGTTCTTTGGAGTAGGGGCCCATATACTGGATCTGGGAATATTCAACCTGGCCGTAACTCAAGATGGTTTCAATCGGGGATTGCTCCTTTTCTCCAGGGTACTGGGTGGTTTCACCTGCATGGCCTTCTTAGCCCTGACCATTCCCATGACCGAACTTTTCAGTGAATTAGAACGTTTCAAAATACCCCAAATAGTCGTGGAACTGGCCATGCTCATGTATCGCTACATCTTCCTGTTTTTAGATGAAGGCATTAACATGTACCATGCCCAAGAGACACGTTTAGGGTATTCCTCCCTGAAAAAATCCTTTAAATCCATGGGCATGTTGAGCAGTAACCTGTTCATTAGAACCTGGATTAAAGGTGAACAGGCCCACATTGCCATGGAATCACGATGCTACGATGGTTCCATAAAAACCATGAAAAAACCGGAAAGTATGAGAACTATAGGGGTCCGAAACCTGGTGTTACTAACAATCTTTGAGGTAGGTCTGGTTATTGGCCTGTACTTCACTGGAAACTTCACCCTATTTTAATTAAATTTATAATAAGCATTTATTGTTTTTAAAGCAAAAGCAGGAGTGCAATTTAGCATTTAAATGCATTTTTAAATCTACAGAAACCTTTTTATTTAATTACCCTAATTGAACCATTATGGAAAATAAATTCAGGGTAAAGATCATTTTTTATATCATTTGAACTTAGTTTAATTAGAATATTATTTGTGTGGGAATAGAAACTTTTACACGGGTATAATATGAATGTTTTAGAAACTAAGAATGTTAGTTACCGGTACCCCGATGGTACACCAGCCCTGGAGGATGTGAACTTCAGTGCAGCCCAGGGAAAAATGGTGGCCCTGCTGGGTCCCAACGGGGCAGGAAAATCCACCCTATTTTTACATTTTAATGGAATCCTCCGACCATCTGCAGGCACAGTTATGGTGGAAAATGTCCCACTCACCTATGATAAGAAATCCATAATGAAAGTGAGGCAGAAAGTTGGAATCGTATTCCAGAACCCGGATGATCAGCTCTTTGCCCCCACTGTGGAAGAAGACGTGGCTTTCGGACCACTGAACGTGGGTTTGGACCAGGATGAAGTGGAAAGAAGGGTGGCCGAATCCCTGGAAAGGGTGGGGATGGCTGGATTTGAAAAAAAACCCCCACATCACCTCAGTGGAGGTCAGAAGAAACGGGTGGCCATAGCAGGTATACTGGCCATGAGTCCGGAGATAATGGTGCTGGATGAGCCCACCAGTGGCCTGGATCCCAAGGGAGCCTCCCGGATCCTGCACCTCCTGCACAAGCTCAACCAGGAAGGAATGACCATTGTCATATCCACTCATGATGTGGATCTGGTGCCCCTCTACGCATCCCAGGTTTACATCATCAGCGAGGGCCATATAATTAAGGAGGGAACACCACAGGGTGTGTTTAGTGATGAGGAAACCATTAGAAACGCCAACCTGAGATTACCCCGGATTGCCCACCTCATGGAAATACTACAAAAAAAGGATGAACTTCCCTTTGAAAAACCATACCCCCTGACCATTGGAGAGGCCCGGAAAAAGCTCTTAAAAGAATTCGATGAATGAGATTTTTAACCTTATTTTATCCACTTTTCAATGAGGTGTAACATCATGGGAAAAACACAAGTGGCAGTGGCTGAATGCCATTCTTATTCTGTACCTGAAGTTCAAGAGGCCACCAAAACCTGTTTAGATTCACTGGGTGGTTTTAAACGATTTATCAAACCAGGAGACAGGGTACTGCTTAAACCAAACCTGCTCCAGGCCCAACCCCCTGAAGAGTACATTACCACTCACCCCGTCCTGGTGGAGGCGGTCATCAACCTGGTGAAGGATGCTGGTGGAATACCTCAAGTAGGGGACAGTCCCGGTGGCTTTGACCGGAACATAGAAAAGTATTGGAGGGTAACCGGCCTTATGGAAGTTTGCCAGAGACTGGATGTGGAACTGGTCAACTTTGAAACCAGTGGAAGCTACTCTAAGCAGAGAAATGGCCAAAAGTACCACATAGCCCGCCCAGTACTGGACGCGGATCTGGTTATTAACCTGCCCAAGATCAAAACCCACGGCCTCACCACTTTCACCGGTGCCATCAAGAACCTTTATGGAACCATCCCTGGATTCACCAAGGTCGAATACCATAAGCAGGCACCCCAACCCTTACAATTTGCAGAAAAAGTGGTCGATATCTATGCCTTAAACCAGCCCTGCCTCCATATTGTGGATGGAGTGGTGGGGATGGAAGGTGCCGGCCCATCCGCAGGCAAACCCCGTAAACTCGGCATGATCCTGGTAGCTGTGGATGGTGTGGCCCTGGACAGTGTTATTACCCGTGCACTGGGGCGCGACCCCCTGAAAATACCCACGACCCGCATTGCCTACCAGCAGGGTCTGGGAGAAGCAGATACTGATAGAATAGAAGTTCGGGGAAATATCCCCCATATAGACAATTTTAAATGGCCTCCTAAATTGTCTTCAACTCTGGAGGTCATCCCGGCTCCAATTGCCCGGGGTATTATGAAACTGTGGTGGACCCGGCCAGTCATTGATCCTGAAAAATGCAATCAGTGCCGGAAGTGCCAGAAAAGCTGCCCCACACAGGCCCTTAAAAGACCGGAAAAGGTGGAGAAGGACTGCACCACCTATCAACCTGAATTTTACTACGATGATTGTATAAACTGTCTGTGCTGTATGGAGATGTGCCCCCGGAAGGCAATCTACCATAAACAGAGTCTCCTGCACAGGTTAACTTCCCTATTCTCTAAGTCGTAGTGGTGGCGAGAAGTAAAAGAAATTCCGCGCTTTTATCCTGGATCTGACCCTATTACACCTTTTTTTTATTCTGGATTTGGCCTTTTTTCACCTTTTTTTTTATCCTGAATTTAGTCCTGTTTCACCTTTCTTATTCTGAATCTGGCTTACTAATTGATGATGTAGGCCAGGGCAAAGAGGAGAAGTCCGTTGATAATCAGGATTACCGGTACTAACGTGTTCGGGATCATACCCGGCATGATCATGGATAGACCAAAGGCAATGGCCACCAGGTTCAGCAGGGTCTGGGTTACCATAAATTTCTTAACTGTGGAGGAAGGGGGGCCTGTTTCAGGGTCATGTTTTTTCCTTCCCCTGATTATGGGGACAAAGCGCATAGTGAGTAATATAACCCCTCCCAGGATGTTCAGAGCTCCTATGAGTATCTGGAGCACTCCCGTTAGAATACCGGGAACAATACAGGAGAAAATCCCCAGGGTGGCGAACACAATCCCCACTATGATTATTATCACCGAGCGCTTGAACTGGCCCAGGGGTGTTTCCCCCAGTGTGGTCATCTGGAGGGCCAGGATAACCGTTAAAAGACCTAACTCCCCGTCTGAAGAAAAGGGCAGAGTACCCTGATTAATGGGGAACAGAAGGCATCCCAGGAGGAATAGAAGAACACCGATCATGATCACCACGGCCGGTGATAAGGATAGGGATACACTCTGTAATGATTTAAATAACCCACCCTTTTCTTTAGAAATTGATTTTAAATTTTCAGGGGGATAAGACCGGGCCACCTTTTGAATGCACCAGGCCAGGTAAAATATACTGATCCCATAGATTAACAGAAACAGGGCAGTTTGGAAATTGCTGGTTATACCGGGGATGAGGGTTATCAGTCCCAAAACAATGGTTATAACGTAAACCACACCACAGGCCACGGTTAGATGCTGCAGTACTCCCGGAATTTTTATCCAGGTCCTGGCCTTCCCTTCAAAGAACAACAACTGTAAAAGGAGGGATATTCCCCCGGCAAAGAGCAGTATTCCCACCAGGATCCGGACCATTTCAGTCAGTTGTCCCGGGATGAAACAGGCCACCATTCCCACTATTGCCGTGATTATACCGATTAAGACCAGTACCCAGGAACGGCGAAGATCACCAAAGGGGGTCTTGCCCATGGTAATAACCTGGAAGGAAACAATAACCAGGAAGAGTCCGTAGGTACTGTCCGGTGTGTAAGGCAGTTCCCCAGTACTTATTTTAAAAAGGAGGAGGCCGAAGAGGAACATGAAAACCCCCAGGATCAGTAGGATAACTACCTCCAGGGAGAGGTCCGATTCCTCCCTTATTTTAATATAATCATGGGTTTCCCTTTTAATATTCAAAGAAACATTCCCCCTTAAATGGGTAACATTTCACGTTAATAATAGTTTCCACCCTTTTCATAGGCTTCCCTGCGATCTCGTGCCATCTGCAGCATTACCTCTTCCACTTCCTCATTTTGCTGACAGTACAATTTCCACTGTTTGGTGTAAGGCTCTTCGGGAACCACTATGATCCCCTTGTACTCTGAGACACGGTCAAGGATGATCTGGGCTGCTTTATCCACGGGATAAGCATCATCCGGTATTTTAATTTCATCATGGGTGGTGCCATCTATTGATTTTTGGAAGATGGGAGTGGCAATGTTGGCCGGGCAGATGGTGGAAAAGTGCAGACCCTTTTCTGCATACTCGTATCTTAAACATTCGGTCATACCGGTGACACCGAACTTGGTAAGGGAGTAGAGTGCCTGGAATGGTGGTGGTAGCAGACCGGCAATGGAGCTGGTGTTAATGATATGTCCGGAGCCCTGTTTTAGCATGATGGGCACTGCAGTGTGCACACCGTAAATAACACTCCACAGATTGACATCTATTATGTTTTTCCAGTCTTCCATGGTGGCAGTCTCAAACTGCAGAGTTCCACCCACCCCGGCATTGTTAAATAATAAATCCAACCTACCAGTTTCGGCCACAGTATTATTGATAGCATTTTCCACCTGTTCCTGGACAGTGACATCGACAATTATGGTGTGCACACGATCCTTGAACTTGGAAAGTTTTTGGGCGGCTTTTGAAACTTTATCCGGGTTACGTCCAGCCATGTAAACAATTGCTCCTCTTTTCAGGAGTTCTTCACTCACTGCGTATCCAATACCCGAATTTGCACCAGTCACAATACAGATCTTGTCCTTATAATACTCGGGATTACTCATGACATTACCTCCAGTTACAGGGTACTTAATATTCTTAATAAAGAGTTATGGAGTCATCAATAACTTAAATATTTGTATTAAGTAGTTAACTACTGGTAAATTTTTTTAAAAAGCAGGCATTTCCCAAATTTCATGACTTTTTCTTATTTTGCCATGATTAGAAGAGATTATAATAAAAAACGAGTTAAAATGGGATATTGGGGATTTCAATGTCTTAAAAATGAGAGTTCATGGCTTTTAAAAAAATTCATGTAAAAATTATCTTAAAACTTATTCTGGTAAAATCATTTTAAAAGAAGGAGATATTTTAAAAAATAAGGTATTTTAAAAAAATATTTTAAAATAAGAACGGTAAAAAAAGGGAAGAATTTGTTTAATCCGCAATTTTAATGGCCTTGGTGGGGCAGGAAGTGGTGCAGAATCCGCAACCAATGCATTTCTGGTTATCCAGTTCCACTGACCAGTCTTCCTCCATCTTAATGGCTTGCACTGGGCAGAGGCTGATACATTCCCCACAATCCATACACTTATCTTCATCCTTCTTAACTACCTTTTTAATGGGATTAAGTTGAATACCTTCCTTTTCCATGTATTTTATGCCCTCTTCTGCTTCACTGCCACTGATCTCAATGAGCATCTTACCTCCCTTGGGGGTGATGTCCGCCCGCAGGATGTTGAAGGTCACATCGAAGTTTTTGATCAAATCCGATATCACGGTCTTACTCACAATACTGGGTGAGAAATTAAGCCAGGCTTTCATTATTAATCACCTTCCTCGTTGTTCTGGGAGCAAATTAGTCGGGAAATATCCTCGGCAGTGATCATGCCCTTGACCAGATTGTTACGGTCAACTATGGGAACACCCGATATTTCGTGTTTGTCAATGCGCCGGGCAATGACTTCCACTGGTTCATCTTCCATGGCCACAATCACCTTTTTAGTCATTATCTCCGTGAGTTTCTGGCTGTCCTTGGCCACGGCCTGGGCAATATCCCAGCTAGTTACAATACCCATGAGTCGACCGGCATGATCCACCACGGGAAGGTGGTTGATGTTGTTATCCACCATTTTCCGGGCAACTTCAGAAATGGCCTCTTCAGCCCGGGCCGTAATGGCGGTTTTGCTTTTAAGGTCACGGACCATGATGGATGGTCGTTTGATTTCCAGGGGCTGCACC
>JADHEF010000028.1_pt1:0-22500 | contig 168695 bp, 171 predicted proteins | sample 8952391 | NCBI WGS metagenome assembly JADHEF01 (sample SAMN16124439, study PRJNA663245) | bioreactor sludge metagenome | isolation source: sludge (nitrite) | place: India:Bengaluru | collected 2019-02-28 | reverse complement strand
CAATGCTGAACCCGAAGTGGCGGACTACCCATTCACCACCAAGGGAATCCAGATTGGACACTTTGAAAGGCGCTGGCAGAACTATCAGATCATTGACACTCCCGGGCTTCTGGACCGCCCGGTGGAGGATATGAACCAGATTGAACTGAACGCCATGGTTGCCCTGGAACACCTGGCGGATCTTATCTTATTTGTATTTGACCCGTCCCAAACTTCGGGATTCCCTGTGGAAAACCAGGTAAACCTTTACTGGGAGATAAGGAAGATATTCAGAAACACACCGGTTTTCCCGCTTTTCAATAAAATGGATCTGGCAGATGATGAAGAAAAGATTAAGTACATTGAACAACACATTACTACCGAGGATAAACCCTTGATGGTCGCTGCATCTGAAGGCAAAGGAATAGCAGAGATAATCGCAAAATTAGAGGAATTTAACCGGGAAGAAATGAGAAATAGGGGAGACTAATCTTCTTTGGGACGTTTTTTCTCTAAGTGGGTTGAATCCTTAATAGTGGAATAATCTCCCTGGATTTGGATAATTATTGAAGTTATGTGAGGGATTTCTATGGACGAGAAAAAAACAAGACTGGAATCCAAAGGCCAAGAAAAAGGAGTTAAAGCCAAAGCTGCCGAGGTTAAAGACACTGTTTCAGAGAAAGGGGAAGAGGTTAAAGCTAAAGCTGCTGAGGTTAAAGATACTGTTTCTGATAAGGGGGAAGAAGTTAAAATCAAAGCTACTGAAGCTAAGGATACGGTTTCTGATAGAAGTAAAGAAATCAAAGAAAATGCCACGGTTAAAACTGAAGAACTACGTACCACTGCCGAAAAAGTGGTTAACGATGTACTGAAAACCATTCGTGAGAAACAGGAAGATCTGGGCAAAACCATCAATGACTACACTGCACCCAACACTCCCTATGTGGATCTCGTGGACACCCCCACTGAATTTATTCTCATAGCTGACCTTCCAGGAGTGGGTAAGGAAGATTTATCCGTGGATGTGACCCAGGAATCAGTGACCATCACTGCTACCTTCCCTGCAGCCATGGAGGGGGAAGATGTAAACTACATAAAAAGGGAAAGAGGTCATGGAGAAGTTACCCGTACCCTGAAATTACCGGAAGAGATCAAAATTAAAGAGGCCAGTGCCAATTTTGAAGAATCAGCCCTGACCATAAAACTTCCCAAAATACTTCCTGAAACCCAAAAATTAGAAATCAACTAAAATCTGGGAATAATCCCAGATACATCTATTTTTTTTATGAAATTCCTTAAATTAAGGTTTAATCATTATTTTTAGATTCATAACTTTTTACTGCATTAAATTTTAAATTCACAAAAATCAGCTCTATTTTTTTATGGACAATCCTGATAATTAACTAAAAATCTGATTAATTTATCTAAAAATATTTATCTAAAAAAGGGTGGGGTATTGATTTAAGGAAAAATTAGAGGGAAATAAAGAATTAATACCTAACCTTCCCAATGTGCCGGGTGCTTCCGGGATCTTCCTGGTTGAAATGGGCCAGGTAATAAACAAACCATTCCAGAGGCACTACTAATACAAATGGTGCCAGTAATGGGTTTATATCTGCATAATCCTGCATTCGGTATATTAGGTTATTCGCCCCAATTTTCTGGGAGAACTCTATTGATTTGCGGGTGAATTCATCACCCGGATAGTCCGCTTCAAGGAATACCACTGGAACATCCTTTTCCACCCGTTCAATAAGTCCGTGGCGGAATTCACCAGAATACAGTGGACAGGCATGCTTTATAGCCCCTTCCATAAACATGGTCATGGCCAGTTTATAGGCCAGCCCATAGTTGGGGCCACTGCCCATGCAGTAGAATATATCGTAATCAGCGTATTTCTGGGCCAGAGCCTTGTTTTCAGCTTCAGTCTTTTTTAACAGGTCCTGGGTAATTGAGGGAATCTTTGCCAGGTCCGCCAGTACTTCCTGGGATTGAGAGGAGGTTTCCATTCCCAGGAGGATCTGATAAAGGCACATGAGTTGGGTCATGTAGGTCTTGGTTCCCAGTATGGCAGTTTCCCGGCCTCCCCGGGTTAAAATCACATCAGTTGATTCCTGGGCCATGGTACTTTTTTCTTCATTGATAATGGACACAGTGTACATCCCTTCCTTCTTTGCTCTTCGAAGGGCGGCCAGTGTATCGGCTGTTTCTCCAGATTGGGATGTTAAAATTACCCCTGCATTTTTTTCCTGGAGATTTTTATGATAGAAAAATTCATAACCGGTAAAAACTTCCAGGTTCCTGTTTGAAACCATGTTCATAGCATCTTTAGATGAAAAACATGTTGAAAGGGAGCTTCCACAGCCTACCAGATAAATTTTATCAAATTCATCGAATTTCTCACTCATTTCTTTCATGTGAGATTTTTCTGCCTTCATGGTGTCTTTCAAAGAGCGAGGTTGCTCCATCATCTCTTCATACATTTTATAATGCATTTTGGTCCCTCAATATGTAATAATCATAGTTGATAGTGTAAATAGGTCACCAGACTGTGGTGACGGAATTAATTGACTTATTATTACTACTAAATTTGATCTATTTTAATAAATACTTTCTCATGGTATTCTAAACTTTTCCATTAAGTGATTGCCTTTTTAAGGTATAAAATGGCTTATTTAATAGGAGTTTGAGTTTAAATTGATTACCCATATTAAAATTTGGATAGCTTTTATACATCAGAAGGTTATGGTTTATAATTTTTACTTTTCTGGGAAATGAATAATTTGGCCAGGCACACTGCCATTTCTGCCAGTTCTTCAACTTCCATTCCCACCATTACCATCATGGGTTCTTTTCCCCAGGCACCATGGTGGTAGATGATATCAGGAACAGCACCATTTAGATTTTCTACAGCTATTTTGACGCCCCATGAAATGGTGCTACCCTCTTTTTTGGCCACTTCTTCTGGTTCATTGCTACGATCATAACTGGAAACCCTTAAACCCAGTTTACGGCATATTTCCACTAGATCGGGGTGATATTTAATGTTAAGGGCACTGCGCCTTTCAGGATCATAGTGCATGACTCCCAAAACAAGTCGGGCCATATGGGATGAAGCACCAAAATCAGGAACTGCCACTGCACGGGGCAGGCCATGGACACTGGTTATACGTCCGGGAATCCCGGCCACATCATCTATGGTTTGGGCATCCCTTTTGGCCATTACCAGGTTACTCCGGACTTCGGGGATTAACTGTGCAAATTCTGGTGAATTCTCTAAAATATGCACGGCCCTTTCCAGCTTCTCTATTATCATGAATATGAGTTTAAAATCAATGGAATATAAGTTTTGGTGTGGGGGTTGTCAGGGAAATTTTCCAGTAAATTTGTCTCCTAGCCTACCTTCCACTGTTACATGAATATAACACCACAGCACATAATCTATCGATTAATATAATCAACACTAAAAAATCATTTTAAAGAGATTCAAACTAATTTATAGGGTTAATATTTCTTTAACTCATCTTTAACATTAATAATTAACATTTTTACTTTTCTAGTCTCTGAATATTGTCTCAAATCTGGCCGGGGGAGGGGAATATTGTTATGGGGCAACAGCAGACTCAGATCTAAAGGCACATCACCCGGTGGGTTAGAGAAGGGGTGGGTGTCCCAAATGGAGGATCAGGACTAGGACTCCCCATCACAAATTCCAATTCTAAGGCTTTTAAATCCAAAAAAGCCTCATGTAAGGGTTTCTTTGCCAAAAATAAATGAAAAGATTTATATGCACAAAAGGCCGATCTTATTGTGTCAGGAACCTCTATCTGTGTTCAACTGACACGCAGTACATTGAGGGGGCATAATACTGAAGCAACAATGGTTGCTAGCTGTGCTACTATTACTGGTAGCATCAATGCTAGCCCCTGGTATTAACTATGCCACCCCAAACCAGTCAATTTCAGAAAATTTCACGAACACAACCAATGTCAGTGAAATAGTAGAAAACACCACAAACTCAACCACTATTCAAAATACAACCACTGCGGTGGTTAATGATACAGTTATTAGTCAACAAGAAAACCAGACATCAGACACCTCCAACAACACCCAAAATAGTTCATCCGATAACAGTAATCAAACAGACACCATTCAGAATAACTCTGCGGCAGCATCAGATGGAACCTATACAAATGTCCACGGAATATGGTTAAATGTGGATGACGTAAACAACGTCAACGTCAACGAATTATTAACAGCCGGAATAACGGATGTATTCGTTAAAGCAAACCGCATATCAAATCCCACATATCAAAGCGTCCTGACGACCATAATAAACAAACTACAAGGTACAGAAATACGGATCCATGCCTGGATAACCTGTTTTGTAGATGCAAACGGGGACTGGGTTGATCCTAAAGACAGTGAAACCACCGATGCACTGGTAAATGCAATAACAGATATCACAACTAACTACAACATAGCAGGAATTCACCTGGACTATGTCCGCTACCCTGGAACAGCCTACCAATACTCCGGAGGCACAGAAGCCATAACTAGCTTCGTCCAGAGAGTATACACCACTGTAAAATCCATAAAGGCAAAAGTTGCAGTATCAGCCGCACTAATGCCGGAAGGAGCAGCCAACGCATATTACTATGGGCAGGATTATGAACAGTTATCAAATTACCTGGACTTCCTGGTCCCCATGGTCTATGAGGGAAACTACAAAGAAGACAATGATTGGATAACTTCCGCCACGGCTTACATCGTAAACCACTCCACCAAACCGGTAGTTGTTGGTTTACAAACTTACAAGAGTGACAGCAATCTAGTAGCATTATCTGCAGAAGAAGTCAAAGCAGACATCGAATCCGCTTTATCTGGAGGAGCATCAGGATTTGCACTCTTCAGATACGGATGGCTGGATAAAGATTTCTTCCAGACAGCTAACTCTAACAACACCACATCCACCACACAGTTCACTACTGCACAGATTGCTAAGGCTGCTAATGATGTGAAGCTGTTCATTGAGGGTAACAAGTATCTGCCTACGTGGATTACGGTGGCAGGTGTTTTGGTTAATCAGGGACAGTTCATGTACTTGCTTAGTGAGGCTACTTTGCATATTCAGAACGGTGATGGTAGTGCAATTAGTTTGGTTGATTGTACTGTGCCGTCTGTTAGTGGTGAGAGTCTTAGTGGGGGTACTTTGTCTTTGAGTGCCTATGTGAAGCTTGCGAATGAAATTGCTTGTTTCGTTGATGGTAATCATCAGGCGCCTTCACTTTGTAAGAGTTCTCTGGGTTTACAGAGTTATCAATCTGTGATCTACATGTACAGTAGGATTTTGTCTAATTATCTTACTGATGGTAGTTTACAGAGCTCTGTTGTGGTTAAGGCCTGGTCGCCTAGTAACCTACCCGTGAAAGACTCTACAGGGAGTGATTCCCCTAAGTTCACTACTGCACAGATTGCTAAGGCTGCTAATGATGTGAAGCTGTTCATTGAGGGTAACAAGTATCTGCCTACGTGGATTACGGTGGCAGGTGTTTTGGTTAATCAGGGACAGTTCATGTACTTGCTTAGTGAGGCTACTTTGCATATTCAGAACGGTGATGGTAGTGCAATTAGTTTGGTTGATTGTACTGTGCCGTCTGTTAGTGGTGAGAGTCTTAGTGGGGGTACTTTGTCTTTGAGTGCCTATGTGAAGCTTGCGAATGAAATTGCTTGTTTCGTTGATGGTAATCATCAGGCGCCTTCACTTTGTAAGAGTTCTCTGGGTTTACAGAGTTATCAATCTGTGATCTACATGTACAGTAGGATTTTGTCTAATTATCTTACTGATGGTAGTTTACAGAGCTCTGTTGTGGTTAAGGCCTGGTCGCCTAGTAACCTACCCGTGAAAGACTCCAATACTTTCACTGTAGCCGAGATTGCCAAGGCGGCTAATGATGTAAAACTGTTTGTTGAGGGTAACAAGTATCTGCCTACCTGGATTACGGTAGGTGGTGTGACAGTAAACCAGGGCCAGTTCCTGTATTTACTCACCACATGCACATCTCAACTAAATAGCGGCATCACCAGCCTCATAGCTTTACCCAGTGTTTCGGTAGCATCAAGTCCTCTAGAACAAATGACCAGTGGAAACTTGGATAAAACTGAGTATGTTGACCTGGCTAACCGTGTAAAATCCTTCATGGATTCCAATGGTATAGCACCCAACTACGGTTCAACATCCCTGGGAAAACTAAGATTCGAATCACTGCTCTACCTTTACAGTAGAGTGGTTGCATTCTACGGACAAAACCAGTACTTACCCAACTACGCCACCATGAAATCATGGAGTAGCGTAGTGGCTACGGAACCCTCTGTACCAGCAGAACTTCAACAGTACCTGCAGGCAACTACCAAATGCGAGGTTAACGACCCCCGTATAATTGCCCTGGCCCAGAGCATAACCTCTGGTGCAACATCCAGCTATCAAAAAGCCACACTCATCTTTAACTGGGTGAGAGACAACATAAACTATTCATATTACTACGACTCCCAGAAAGGAGCGGTGGGAACCCTCACTTCTGGAAGTGCAAATTGCTGTGATCATTCACATCTAGTCGTGGCCCTTTCAAGAGCAGCTGGATTACCGGCAAGATACGTACATGGATACTGTTATTTCACCAGTAGTGGAAATTGGTATGGTCATGTATTCGCTCAAATATATGTGAACGGACAATGGTACAATGCGGATGCTACTAGCTCCAGAAATACGCTAGGAGTAATCAACAACTGGAATACCAACACGTGGACTTATAAAGGTACCTATGCTTCGCTGCCATTTTAAACAAATTCTTTTTTTCTTTTTTTTATTCCCCTTAGCGGGAGCTAGGTAAGTCTGATAAAAATCATAGCATTCTAATAAATAAATCCTGACATCTTAATAAATAAAAATCCTACATCCTAATAAATAAAAATCCTACATCCTAATAAATAAAAATCATGCCGTCCCCTAAAAAATAAAAGTCTGGACATATCCCTAAGTTAAATAGGGGATTTAGTAGTGTGGAGACAATAATCTCACTACCCATCCATCAAAGTCAGTAAATTTCCATTTTTAAAACCTTATCATGCTACTTCCAGCGTGAAAGTGATTAGCAGTGTTTAAAACTACCCGGGGGAAAATCAGACTCTTTAATCTTCTTGATGATCTTACAGGAGCTATCCAGGGTGGAACGGTGGTAACCCTTCACCTTAACCACTTCCGCGGCAATGCCTCTTTTCTTGAGCTCTTCCCTTAGATGTTCCAGGTCAAAGTTCTGGTCCGGGCCAATGGCAATGATATCTGGTTTGATTTTGAGGACCGTACTGAACATGTCGGTTTCACTGCCCAGAACTGCTTCATCAACCATCTTCAGCATCTGAACCACTTCCCGGCGCTGTTTTTCCGGGACAATAGGCACCCTTTTCCGGGCACGCACCGTGGACTCCCGGGCAATCACCACCACCAGGCGAGCACCTTCACCTCCCAGTTTCTTTGCTTCCTCCAGGTAAAACCCATGACCGGGATGTATTAAATCAAATGTTCCAGTAGCCATTACAGTTTTAATAGTTACACCTCTTGTAAAAATTATTTTAATATGTGTTATTTGTTAATTAACTTCTCAAATAGAGTAAATTCGCCCATAGTTCATCTGTCTTTAGTCAGTTTATTGATCTTTTTTTCAAGATAAAAATCTATCACTTAAAAAATTTTCCAGCACACAAACAGGGGGTAAGATAACCACCAAAAAACTTCAGTCCATGGTTGGGTTTAATAAACGTTAGTTTTATAAATAAAGAATTAGTGAATTGAATCCTTAAGATAAAAAAAATAATCTCTGGAGTAATAGATAAAATAAGTCCAGGGAACGTTTATTGTAAAAATCATATCTTTGGTAATTATCATGAGTTCAAAAATTGCTAGGGGAAGCCTGATCATGCTGATCGGGTACTTCATATTCCGTGTTGGGGGTTACCTTTACCGTTTTGCCACCGCATACCTTTTAGGACCTGCAGGTTTCGGGATACTTAATTTAGCCCTCCCCACACAGAGTATATTAATACAAATAGCGTCGGGGGGAATGCCCCCCGCCATTGCCAAACACGTTTCTGAATATTCTGCCAAAGGCGATGAAGAAATGGTGAAACAGGTAATTCACACCTCCCTAAAAATCGTGATTGTTCTGGGGTTGTTCTTCAGTTTGGTGATCTTTTTAATGGCTGACCCACTGGCCAATCTCTATTTCCATAAACCAGAAGCTGCTCTTCCCCTGAAGCTGGTGGCCCTGATCACCCCCTTCAGTGTGATCGTGGGTGTTTTCCGTGGTGCATTCCAGGGTGTTTTCCAGATGGGGAACATGGTTATCACCAAGGCTTTTGAGCAGATCTTCATGATCAGCAGTGCCATCATCCTTATCTGGGTGGGATTTCAGGTGGCCGGAGCAGTTATTGGTACTGCTATCGGGTTCCTTTTTTCCGCCCTGGCCGGATACTACCTGTACCGCAGGGGACTGGGTAAACGTCTAAAAAATGTGAAACTGTCCTTTACCCTTAAACAGGAATTATCCCTGGCCAAGGTGCTTATTATTTTTGCCTTCCCTGTTCTGGTAACCGGACTGGCGGAAACTGCTTTATTCGATGCCATTGGAAACTACATTGTCGGGGCTTATCTGGCCAGTGAACAGCTGGGTTTTTACGGTGCAGCCACTCCAGTGGCCCGTTTACCCCTCATAATTTCCATGGCAGTGGCCACGGCTGTTCTACCGGCCACAGCCGAAGCTATGGGATTGGAAAACCGTCACGTACTTAAAAGCTATGTAAACCAGTCCTATCGCTACGTCAGTCTGTTGGTGGTTCCCATGTGTGTAGGGACCTTTATCTTTGCCACCCCCATAATGAAATTACTTTACGTTAATTCGGCATACATGAATGGGGCCATGGCTTTACAGATATTATCAGTGGGAATGTTATTTTTCACTATCTACACGGTTTCTTCCAGTATAGCTCAAGGATTGGGAAAACCATACCTTCCCATGGTTATTTTAGTTGCGGGAGTTATATTGGACGTGGCCTTGAGTATGTATTTAGTGCCTATTTACGGAATCACCGGTGCTGCTGCGGCCACAGCAATCACCGCCCTGTTCATAATGACCACCATAGTATGGAAAACCCTTCAAGTGGCGGATGTAAAACTGGAATACAAAGATCTGGGCAGAATCGTCTTGGCTGCAGGAATAATGGGGGCAGTGTTGCTGTTAATACCTCAAAACCTCTTAATCAGTCCGGCAATTTCCGGCGCAGCGCCTTTCAGTTATATCACCTTTTTTTCCAAGTATGTGGCCTTTGCTTTGGTCATGGTGTTGGCGGCCCTGGTTTACATGGTGGCCCTAATACTGGTGGGAGGACTTAAAAAAAGTGATATAAACGCTCTTCGAAAATTAAGTAGTAAAACCGGACCATTAAAAGGTAAATTAAATATAATTATTTCCTATATGGAAAGGTTCGCCCATTGAACTGGGTTATCATAAATCAGAGTGGGCTGATTAAAAATAATCCCCTCCCCTATTTTTCTATTTTTTTTTTATTTTGGATAAAACTTATTTTACTCACCTTATAGCTTATTAAATTGGCAAATACATTTTTCTACAGTCTTTAATCCTCTAATTTCCCCTTAATATAGAATATCCCAAATTATTTCCCTGATCATTGACAAAATATATCTATATGATTGTGGTGAGGGGCATTGGAACCGGCCCTTACGTGGGTGTGGGGCAGGTTAGAAAGATAGAAAGGGATGAGGACCTCCTGAAACTCGTAGGGGGAGAAATAGTAGTGGTATCCCGAGCATCACGGGACATGCTATCCTATCTTCACCGGGCAGGAGGAGTGGTCACGGATTATGGTGGCCTAACCAGCCATGTGGCCATTGTTCTCCGGGAGATGAAGGTACCCTGTGTGGTGGGAACCGGTAATGGAACGGAAAAACTCCAGGAAAACACCATAGTAACGGTAGACGGCAACACTGGCAATATTTACCAGGGGTTCATGGAGAGGGAGGGGAAGAAGGATACTTCACTGATCTATCTCCCGGCCACCAACATCAAAGTCAACTTAAATGTCCCGGAAATCGCCTGGAAGGTGGCGCCCCTGGCTGATGGTGTGGGATCCATACGCATTGAAAACAGTATCATCCGCACAGGAAAACACCCCCAAATACTCCTTGAAGAGGGAAAATTAGTCCAAGTTATTGCTGATGCCGTCCGTTTGATAGCCGATGCATTCTGCCCCAAACCAGTATGGTTCCGCACCTTTGACATAGCCACTGACGAGTTGAAACGCCTGGAAGGGGGCAGCATGGAACCTGCGGAAAAAAATCCTTTAATGGGGCTGAGGGGCATTCACAAGGATCTTAAAAATCCTGAAATTCTTAAGGCAGAATTTAACGCCATAATGGAACTCATTGAGGAGGGGTATGATAATTTGGGAGTTAAAATACCCCTGGTGCGTGATGTTTCTGAATACCAGGAGGCCAAAAAAGTCATGAAGGAAGTGGGACTCAAACCCCACCGTGATCTGCCAGTGGGGGCATCAATTGAAACCCCCTCGGCAGTTTTCACCCTGGAAGAATTTATAAAGGATGGAATGGACTTTGCAACCCTGGGCATGAGTGACATGGCCATGTGCTCCCTGGCGGTTGACCGCAGGGGAGTCAGGGTAGCCAAACACTTCAACTTAACCCACCCTTCAGTTTTGACCATGATAAAAACAGTTATCGAAACCTGCAATCAACAGGGGATTGAAAGCTGTATCTGTGGATATGCTGGTTCAGATCCAGATATTGTAAGGTGGCTGGTGAAGACCGGTATCACTTCCATATCCACCAACCCGGATCAGATTCTTAAAATCCGAAAAGTAGTGGATATCGCCGAAAGGACTCTAATACAAAGGGAACTAGCCTAAAGATCAGGACACCAAAAAGATTGAAAAATTCATTTTTCATAATCAAGGGCTATTTATCATAAGGGCTATTTTTCATAATCAAGGGCCTTTTCAAAATTTAGAGTGCCTTTGTAAAGTGCTGAACCAATTACCACTCCGTAACAGTCAGTCTGGCTTAAAAGGGCCACATCTTCCAGGGTGCTCACACCGCCCGAGTAAACCACGGGAATATTAACTGATTCCAGTAGTTCCAGGAGAGGTTCAACTTTAAACCCTCCCAGGAGCCCTTCGTGGTCCACGTTGGTGAATAGTATTCCTCCTGCTCCCTTTTCTTCCATGGTTTTTCCCAGTTCCGGGGCAGTCTGGTTGGTTTTTTCCGTCCATCCCCGTACCACTACCTGGGAGTCCTTGCTATCCAGAGCCACCATGATCCTTTGACTTCCAAATTCCTGGGACAGTGTTTCCACGGCTTCTGGCTCCTGAATGGCCAGGGTTCCAAGGATCACCCGGTCCACGCCCATGTTAAGTAAATGGGCAGCATCATCAATGCTACGGATTCCTCCACCCATCTGAACCGGTATGGATACCTTTTTGAGGATATCCTCCACCACCGGAATATTTCCCCCTTCTTCCAGGGCCCCACCCAGGTCAATAACATGCAACACACTGGCGCCCCGGTCTTCCCATCCCTTAGCAACTTCTGCAGGATTTTCCAGTACAATCTGTTCTGTTCCTGGTTTTCCCTGAACCAACTGCACACATTTACCGTTTTTAATATCCACTGCTGGCATAATAAACATGAAAAATCACCTTTTTAGTTAGTTATTAATTGTATTATCCATCGTCTTTACAGGGTATATACGTTAATGGGATGAATACCAATGTAAACAATATAGTGATGGAAGAATAATTAATTATCCTTAAAATTAATTATCCTTTATAATGAACTCTCTTAAAAATATTCAAAAGCTAGAAATATTCCAAATAAAATTTTTTTTATATTCGCAGGGGATGATTTCCAACCAGTAATGGGGAGTAAGATGCTATGATTAGGGTGGCCTTAAAAATTGCTTATCTTGGAACGGATTTTTATGGATTCCAGAGACAACCAAACCTGCGTACAGTGGAAGGCGAACTTCTAAGTGCTCTGGAGGAATCGGGAGTCATAAAAAATTTTGGACAATCTAATTACTCCCTGGCCGGGCGCACAGACCGTGGGGTTCATGCCCTGGGGAATGTGGTGTCTTTTAACACGGAAAATGACCCTATAATAAATCAAATAAACGATCTCCTCCCTCAGGACATACGTATTTTAGGATCCAGCCGGGTTCCACCTGGTTTCAAGGCACGATACGCCTATAAACGCCACTACCGCTATGTCCTGTGCCGGGAAGTGAAGGATGCTTGGGCTGTGGGAAAAATGCAGGAAGCAGCCCATTTAATGGAAGGAACCCATAATTATGGTAATTTTTCCAGGAGAAGCGAACGAAACCCCTTGCGAACCGTGGACAGCGTTCAGATAACACCCCATGGCCAGGTTTACCTGGTGGATGTGGTGGGTGAGAGTTTCCTGTGGAACATGGTCCGCAAGATGGTGGCTGTCCTCCTGAGTGTGGGAAAAGGAGAACTGGAAGTGGAAGATGTTCAAAGGTTCCTTGATCCCAGTCAACCGGCAGCAATAACACCTCTGGCCCCGGAAAGCCTTATTTTAATGGATGTTTCCTACCAGGGTGTGGACTTTAAAGAGGATAACTATGCCAGGTTCCGCTTTATTCAGACCCTGAATAAGGAATGTTTTAATCATCAAAAGATGGTTGCTGCCACAAAAGAGATGATACTTGCTTTAGATAGAAAATAAAAAGTTTTATGCATTGATTATATTTTTTTTTAAATCATAACTAAGTTTAACACGCCCCTACCTAATCTGAGTGAGGGGCAAGGGAAACAATAAATAGTAACAAAAGATATAAATTATAGCAATTGGGAGTGAATTTTCCAGACTAATGAATGGAAAGGAGGAAATCTTCTGGTTCACCGATACCCTCATAATTTTAAACAAAAACTTATTTTAGACGCCAATGGCCAGCCCATCAACCCGAAAAGTCAAAGGGGGATCATTGTAGGCCTTGATCCCGGAATGACCGTTGGTGTGGCTATTCTTGATCTGCAGGGACATATACGGGGTGTGGACAGTTTTAAGGAAGTTTCCCGTGCAGAAATAACCAAACACATCATTAGTTTTGGTAGAGCAGTTTTAATTGCCACTGATGTTCATCAACCACCTAAAATGGTTAAAAAGATGGCCACAGCTCTTAATTCGAGGATATACGCACCATACCGGGATCTGGCGGTGAATGCCAAAAACGAGATGGTGGATGACTATGTTTACGGGGATAGATCACGCCGATCCCGGGACACAGCACCGGTTCTGGCACCTCAAAATGCTCATGAACGGGATGCACTGGCTGCGGCAATCCAGGGATACAAAAATTACCAGAAAAAACTGGAACAAATAGAAAAAAAAGCAATAGATCTAGGATTACCCTTAGAACTGGTTGATAATGTTAAAATCATGGTTATAAATGAAGTTCCCATTACCAAAGCCATCAATGCCACCCTGGAAAAATTGAAACCCGGTGACCTGGAGCCCGGAAAAAAATCGACAATATCAGGGATAGAAAATAAAGAGGAGGTTCCAGGAATTTCCTTAGATTCTGAAACTGCCCATATTCCTAACCTGGTTATGGAGTTACGAAACAAGATAAAATTTCAAAAAAAACAGATAATGAATTTAAAAAAGAAAAATAACCGGTTAAGTCAGGATATCCACAAGTACCAGCAAGAACTGTCCCAGCTGGAAAATAAAATTGAAAGATTACAGTACCAGTACTCCCAGAACATAATGCAACAACGGGAAATTACCACTAAAAACTCCATCATTAAGGGTATCCAGGAGAAATACAACAGGGAAAAAGGGTTGAGGGAAGAATTAGAGAATCAACTGGGATCCATAAAGCGTATAAGGGCCATGGAACTTTCCCGGGAAGCAACACCGGTTAAAATCATAAAATCATTCTCCAAAGATTCCATAAGAGAAGCCACCACTTCTTGGAACATTAAAAAGGACGATGTGGTGCTCTTAAAAAGTTCAGAAGGGGGAGGTTCTCAAACTGCATCATTACTGGTTGATATAGGGGTAAAGGCAGTTTTAACCACCGATAAAATGTCACATCAGGCCCGGGAAGAATTCGAAAGGAACATGGTTCCCCTGATAGAACGTGATGCAGTGCACCTGGAAATGGCCGATGATTTTGCGGTGATTCGTTCGCGGGATCTGGAAAGGCAAATTTCCAAGTGGAAAAAGAACCAGGAAGAAGAAAAGAAAAGAGAAGACCGGAATAAACTTTTAAAGATAATGGATGACTACCGTGCCCAGAGAAAACGATCAACCAACAATTTTTAGGTAATTTGGAAGGATATAAACTTTTTTTTAGAGGAAAGTCAAGAATTAATTCAAGAATCCTTATTTTATCCTTATAATTTTTTTTTATCTCATTTATCCCTATTTTCCGACATTTTTTTAAGAATGTAACCCTGTAAAACCACAGGATACGCAATTGGCTATGTCAGGGATTCGTTGATTTTTTTTGGTTAATCACTGATATTTTTCATGAAATTCGGTGGAATCTTTATTAATGAATTAAATCTCATCTATATTCATTAAACTGATAAAACTGGATAAACTTAATAGAACTGGATAAATATGTTAATTGCCTGATGATTGGTGGATTTAGATGAAGATAGCATTTATAATAGGCACCCGGCCTGAAATTATTAAAATGTCCCCGCTAATTGACGAAGTGGATAAAAGGGGCATAGATTATATTCTCATACACACTGGTCAACACTACGACTATGAGATGTCCCAGCAGTTTTTCCTGGACCTGGAACTCCGGGAACCAGATTACAACATTGGAGTTGGTTCAGATTCCCATGGAAAACAGACTGCAGTCATGATGGAGGGCATTGAAGAAGTTCTGGTTAATGAAAAACCAGACATAGTCCTGGTTCAGGGTGATACCAATGCAGTTTTAGCCGGAGCCCTGGTAGCAGCTAAATTACACATACCAGTGGGGCATGTGGAAGCAGGCTTACGTTCCTATGATAAAACCATGCCCGAAGAGATAAATCGTATGGTGGCCGATGTCTGCACCAGCCTTTTCTTTGTACCCACCGAAGAAACTGCCCTGAATCTCTTATTCGAGGGAATAAACCGGGAAGACATATTCATCACCGGCAACACTGTGGTGGATGCCTGTTACCGAAACCTCAAAATCGCGGCAAAGAACTCCCGGATCATGTCCCAACTGGAACTGGAAGGAGACCTCCTTTCCTTAACCTTACACCGTGCGGAGAACGTTGATGACCGGCAAAGGTTGGAGAACATAGTGGAAGCTCTACTCAAAATTAAAGGTCTTACCATTGTTTTCCCCGTACACCCCCGTACAGTGAAAACCTTAAAAAACTTTGGAATGTACTCCCTACTGGAAGAGGCCCCCCACATTAAGATGATCAAGCCTATTGGTTATCTGGACTTCCTGATCTTGGAATCCAATTCTAAATTACTGATGACTGATTCCGGTGGAATTCAAGAGGAAGCCATCACCCTGGATGTGCCCTGCCTCACCCTCAGGTACAACACCGAACGTCCCGAAACTGTGGAAGCAGGAGGTAACATCCTGGTGGGTTCCCGTACAGAAAAGATACTGGAAAGTGTGTCTAAAATATTGGAAGATGAAGATCTGTACCGGGGCATGAAAGAAGCACCCAACCCCTATGGAGATGGTACAGCCTCAAAACAGATCGTTGATGCTATTCTGAACGCCTATACTCAGGGTAAACTGGAAATTAAACCCCCGGAACAAGTTGCCAGCACTCGAGTTAAGGAGTTACTCCTGGTAACGGAAGAGATAACTGTGGCTGAGTTTGAAGAAAAAAACTCCAATTATGTAATAAACATGGTGTTTGATAAAGATAAACCAGTGTTCCCTTCTTCAAACCTCCAGTTAAATGGTAAAACATTGGTGGTCACCCGTTTTTCGTCGGATGAGTTTTAATTATCTTTTCCACTTTTTTTAACTATTTCAGGGAAAACAATACATATAATTACCCCGAATATATAAGAAGATCACCATTACCCTAATATAAGAAGATCATCAATGATCTTTAAGGATATTAGAATTTGCATGAATTTTTCATGGCAAAGTAGTTTTCCATTAATTAAATAAATTTAATTGATTTATTGGGACTTCTAAGCGAGTCATGAAGGCTCGAAGAATTATACAACCAGTATATCCTTTATTAAAAGTTTAAACTCTGGTCGTGCTTCATTAATTAGTTAATACCTGTGGAAACTATAACGATGGAAGTGAAATACCTAAAATTCCATTTAAAAAAGTAGAGACTGGTAGTAACTGGCCAGTTAAAATATAACTTATCACCTTAATCTAACAGATAAAAAAAACCATTTACAGGGGATTAGAATCAATGATTGAAGAAAATTCACCCATAGCAATATTCGGTTTAGGTCACATGGGACTTCCCACCGCTGCATTACTGGCGAAAAGTGGCCTTAAAGTGGTGGGAATCGATATTAACAACAAAACCGTCGAAATGGTTAATTCCGGCCAATCTCCAATTATGGAACCTGGTCTGGAGGAAATGGTAAAGGAAACAGTGGAAAATAACTGTTTGTCTGCCACCACGGACTCTCTGAGCGCAGTGCAAGAGGTTCGCACCATAATGATCATCGTTCCCACCCCCGTGGATGAACATAAAGAATCTGATCTCTCGGCAGTCATATCTGCATCCCAATCAATTATGGAAGGTTTAAAGGAAGGAGATCTGGTCATAATTGAAAGCACAGTACCTCCTGGTACTTGTGAGAATATGGTTATTCCTATACTGGAAAAAAGTGGCTTTAAAGCCGGGAAAGATTTTAAAGTAGCTTACACTCCAGAAAGGGCCCTCCCCAACAATACAATATTTGAAATGACCCATAATGCCAGGGTAATAGGGGGAATAGACTCTGAGAGTACCCGAAGGGCAGCTTCACTCTACCAAAGAATCACTGAGGGAGAGATCATAATGGTACAGGACCTGGTGACGGCTGAAATGGTTAAACTTATGGAAAATACCTACCGGGATACCAATATAGCCCTGGCCAATGAATTGGCCTTAATTTGTGATACTTTAGGGGTGGATGTTATTGAAGCTATCCGGGCCGCCAACCACCACCCCCGGGTGAACATACACACCCCGGGACCAGGTGTGGGAGGGCACTGCCTATCCATAGACCCCTACTTCCTGGTGGAAATTGCCCGGCAAAGAGGGAGGGAAACACCTCTCATAAAGACGTCCCGACAGGTTAATGAGGAAATGCCCCGTGAAGTCGTTAAAATCGCCCAGCAAGCCCTGGAAGATATGGGTAAAACTATTCAGGGATCTAAAATCGGAGTTTTGGGTGTTGCTTACAAGGGGAATGTTGCCGATGCCCGGGAAACACCGGCCAAACCTTTAATTGAGCAATTGTTGAACCAGGGCGCAGAAGTGGTTGTTAACGACCCTTATGTATCTCCTGAAATAATCAAACCATGGGGGGTGCAACCGGTGGATATGGACACTGCCCTGGATACTGATTGTGTGATCCTGGTAACTGACCATGACCTTTACCGGGATATTAAACCCGAAATGATTAAAAACGGTTTAATAATATGCACACGACCTATTCTAGATAAAGAAACCTTCCAGGAGAACGGTGTGATATTTAAAGGAGTGGGAAGATCTTGAACCTCCTAGTATTCGAGTATGCCAGTGCAATGGGTATTAAGGACCCGGCTTTAACTGCAGAAGGCAAGGCAATGCTTCGCGGTCTTACCTGTGACCTGGAATGTATTCCGGCCAGTTATCTGATCTCTAAACACATTGATGCCATTGAAGGCAGCGAATGCCAACCAATAATAATCGGAGAAACTGTTGAGGATTGGATATCGTCTAATATCTCAAATTTTGATTACTGCCTACCGGTAGCACCTGAAGAAGATTTCATCCTGTGCGGATTAACACGGCTAATTGAAAAAAACGGTGTTCGAGTTATAGGCTCCGATTCTGATGCAGTCCGTATCTGTTCAGATAAATATCTTACCTATAACCTCCTTAAAGACAAGGTTCCCACCATACCCACCTATAGAATCCCCTGGGATGAGGTTGAACTTCATGCCCGAAATATTTCCCACAACAAAGTGGTTAAACCCGCCGACGGAGTTTCCTGTTCAGCAGTGCAGGTAGTGGATTCAGAAACATCATTTAAGGATGCTGCAACCAGGGTAATGGCAGTAAGCAGTCTCCCTTACTTCCTGATGCAGGATTTTGTGGAAGGAACCAGTGCCAGTGTGAGCCTTATCAGCAATGGCAAAGAAGCCCTACCACTCAGCTTGAACCAGCAGAACATAAGTCACCAGGATGGTATAATGGATTATAATGGGGGAAAAGTTCCCCTATCTCACCCAATGGAGAATGAAGCTATATCTGTTGCTAAAACTGCAGTGGAATCGATAAATGGTTTGAAGGGCTACGTAGGTGTGGACCTGATCCTGGGTGAAGAGGAAGTGCATCTGGTGGAAATTAACTCCAGAATAACCACCCCCTACGTTGCCCTGCGCAACATGCTGAACTTCAATCTGGGAGAAGCCATAGTAAATGCCGTAGTCCACGGGGAACTACCCGGCAAATTCGTACTGGAAAGAGAGATAGAAATTCAGAAAAAAGATAACCGTCTCCATTTAAAGGTGATTAATTGAAGATTGCGGGATTTGATATTGGAGGCGCCAATACTGATTTGGCCGTGGTTGACTTTGATGAAAAGGGCAATATTACCGGTATTAAAACGGATTTTCGCTATCTGCCCATGTGGTCCCGGAAGGATGAACTTTCTCTAACCCTCCTGGAGATTTTAGGCGATGATATTGATGATATTGATGCAGTTGGTGTTTCCATGACGGCTGAACTTGCGGATAGCTATCAGAACAAGAGTGAAGGAGTCCGGGACATCAGCAGGATGGTAATGGACACATTTAACCTTCCAGTTGCTTTTGTGAGTTTGCAGGGTATGGTGAATTATGAAACAGTTTTAAAGGAACCTTTAGAACTGGCCGCAGCTAACTGGATTGCCACCGCCCCACTGGCCGCTTACATGGCACCAGATTGCATTTTTATCGACACCGGGAGTACAACTACGGACATAATTCCCATTAAAAATGGAACTGAATGTGCTAAGGGAAGAACCGACCTCCAGAGGCTGGCCACCGGGGAATTGGTATACACCGGAACCCTCCGTACCAACGTGGCCACCATTGTGGATAAAGTTCCATTAAAGGATGAATGGGTACGCACCGCCTCAGAACTCTTCGCCGTGACCGCTGATGTGCATCTGGTCCTGGGAAATATCACCAGAGAGGATTACACCTCCGAAACACCCGATGGGAGTGGTAACTCCCGGGAAGATTCACTGTTAAGGTTATCCCGGGTGGTTTGTGGAGATATGGATCTTTTGAGTGAGGATGATGTGATCCAGATGGCCCGGTACATCCACCAGAAACAGGTGGAACAGGTGGCGGAAGCGCTGGAACAGGTCCACCAAAGAGAAAACCTGGAAATGGTAATTACCACTGGTTTGGGAATGGATGTAATTGGACGCAAAGCTGCGGAACTATTAGGATTACCCGTCCGTACCATGGAGGATATACTCACCACAGAAGATTGTGTGGTTGCCCCCGCAGTGGGAACTGCCTTGCTCATGCACCAATTTACTGAATCTGGTAAATAATGTCACTGTAGAAGTAAATAGTGTCATTAAAGATAATTATTATCAGTACTGTGTTCCATCGGTACTGGATTTGAAATTGTAAATTTATGGGGATTATGATTCTATGAAGAAGAGTTCACTACTTGTGGTTGTAATATTGGTATTAGCCGCCGGTTATTTCTTCCTTAATTCTGGCCAACACTCTATCCTGGGGACTGATGAACAGGGATATGTTACCAAAGATGTTTATTCCCATTATGGTAACTCTACGGTGAAAATTGCGGTGATCACTGGTATGCACCCCCGGGAAAACCTTTCCACTAATCTGGTGCCCCAGGTGATTAAGGTCTTCGCCCTGCTAAACAATGTGGAAATAGTAGATTATCACGTGACCGTAACTGACCAACCACAGGATTTCTATGAGGGCCGAAGTAATGGGCAGGACCTGGTTGAGAGTTATGCCCTCCCCGATATCAAAAAATCAGATTACCAGCTGGTGATCATTGGCCATGATCATGAACAGGGTTATGGTGAAGGATATTACCTAGCCACCCCCACCCATGATGATAAATCCGTGTCCCTGGCCGAAGCAGTACACCAGCTACTCCCGGAATTCAACTATTACCCGGGATCAACCAATACTCGGGAGAAAAGCACTTCCATATCCCAGATTGATCGGCCGTTAACCAATGCCGGATATCCGGTGTTTGTCTTAGAAATTCCAGAATGGAACACCCAACTGGAAGCAGGCATAATGACCTATAAACTGTTCAGTACAAGTTCCAAAGTTCTCCAGGCCACAAATTAATATTTATCCCAGATTCCAATAATTATAATCTCCAAGAGAAAGATTTATATTTCAGAATTATCCATATTCTAGAAAATCTTTTAAAAAAAAGAAGGGGGGGGGGATTTATGGTGGAGTTAGAATTATTTGCCGGTATATTATTATATTAAACTAATATATCCTCATAAAAATGGATTTAATCAATACTAGAATCTCTATCAAACAGTGTGACAGTAATCAATACCAAACATTCTTTAAACCCAGCAAATAAGCAATTATATTAGTTCCTAAATGTAAAAAGACGCTTATCACAACTATTATGATGATTAAACTTAAGGGAATCATTACTACTAAAGATGCGAATACCAGAGCACCTACCACAAAATCTAACTGATCCATCAGTGGTACTGGCCTGCCCCGTTCCACTTTAAATCTTCTCTTAATAAAACTACCACAAGCGTCCCCTATAACGGCACCACTGCCCAATACAAGGCCTAATAATATGCCCTGTACTGCGTTGCTGGTTATGGTTCCTTGAACAAGATTAGCTATACCTGGATCTCCTATTATCAGCAGATCATGCACTATATTACCGGAAATAGCACCCTGAACAAGACCTACTGCCATCCCAATTAAGATGCCAATAATAGTTCCCTTCCAGGTGACACCATCTCCCAGTATCCTGCGGCCGTCATTCATGGATCGGCCCAGATCCAGAGGTGTTCCTCCCCCAAAGGTAAGGGCGCTGGCGTTGGCTAGATAAGCCGGCAACATAAAATATATAGCATAAGCCGATAAAATCAAAACACTGAAAATACTCGGGTCCATAGTTTACCTCCGATTTAAAACAGGATAATAGTTATGTGCTCAACCATAAATACTATGCTGGTTGGCAAAAACCCGATGTTTGTTAAGGATAATAGTTAACTTATAACCTGAAAAATAATACTAAATAGGTGAGATAATGGTCATAAAGAAAACGAAAAGCCTGTGTCCTGAATGTCTTCGAGTGGTGGATGCAGAAGTCTTTGAAGACCAGGAAAAAATAATGATAAAGAAAACGTGCCCGGAGCACGGTGAATTTGAGAATACTTACTGGCAAGGTTCAGAAGCGTACAGTTTTGCCGCTAACTATGATCACCCCGGGGAAGGAATTTCAAACCCTCGAACCACCATAGATGGTGAATGCCCTCAGAACTGCGGTCTCTGCGCTGAACATGAAAGTCAAACCATACTAGGCCTTATTGATGTTACTAATCGTTGTAATCTTCGTTGTCCAATTTGTTTTGCTAATGCCGCTGTTTCTAAATCTTTATATGAACCTAGTTATGAAGAAATCAGGCAGATGTTGCGTAATCTCCGTGCCAACCAACCAGTCTCCACTCCCGCTATACAGTATGCGGGTGGAGAACCTACGGTACGAAAGGATTTAGTGGAACTGGTCAAACTGGCCAAGGAAGAAGGATTCAGCCATACTCAAATAGCCACTAATGGAATTAAACTGGCTAAAGATCCGGAACTGGCTCAAAAACTTAAGGATGCCTCCCTAAACACAGTTTATCTCCAGTTTGATGGAGTAACTGAAGAACCATACATTGCTGCCCGGGGTCGTAACCTGTTACCCACTAAACTGGAAGCCATTGAAAACTGCCGTAAAGCAGATCTGGGAATTGTCCTGGTGCCCACCCTGGTTAAGGGAATCAACGATGACCAGGTAGGGGATATAATACAATTCGCCATTGACAACCTGGATATCATTCGTGGAGTCAATTTCCAGCCAGTATCATTTGCCGGCCGTACACCGGCCGATGAAGTGGAAAAACAGAGGATAACCATACCAAAATTCCAGAAACTGGTGGAAGAACAGACTGAGGGTAAGATAGGCTGTAATGATTTC
>JADHEF010000026.1_pt1 | contig 180674 bp, 136 predicted proteins | sample 8952391 | NCBI WGS metagenome assembly JADHEF01 (sample SAMN16124439, study PRJNA663245) | bioreactor sludge metagenome | isolation source: sludge (nitrite) | place: India:Bengaluru | collected 2019-02-28 | reverse complement strand
TCGCCTGCATCATCTGCTCGAACGCCAACATGTGGCCGCTCTGCGAAACCAGCTATATGGCGCTCGCGAACGGAACGGGCGGACTCTATCTCATCGCGCCCTCGACCGAGGACATCGTGGCGATGATAGTGAGCATGGTGACGCAGATCGTCATCACGCAGACCACCTGGTATCGCTACACGAAAGACGGCCAGCGGCAATCGCTGGGCACCCCTGACGGCGGCGTGAACGTACCCGCCCTGAACGCTATTGACAATCAGCCCTTCGTGCCGCTCTACCTTCGCGACATGCGCCAGGCCGTCGAGCGCATCGTGAACACCCGGGCAATCCAAGACGGCACTGGAACAACCTATGATTTCGCGCCCGACGGCGCCAACAACCTGCTCGAGGCGGCCATGGGCGATGGCACCGCCTACGGCACGGTGCCGGGCCGCCGGACCTGGCGGCGCGGCCTGGCCGAGATGATTGGCACGCCGCCCTATGACATCGATATCGGCGAGACCCGCGCCTGCGTGGATCTGCTCAAAACCGCCGTGGGGATCGCGTAATGGCCGTATTGATGGACACCTCCAGCCGAGCCGGGCATCACCTGGAATTCGAGGCCGTTGCCGGGGTTCTGGGCGAAGTGCGCGACAAGATCAACGCCAACACCCAGGCCCTGACGGCATTCCAGAATGCCGTCGGACCAAAGCTGGACACGCTCGCGACACGCATCGCCGGGCTGGAAACCGCCATCACCGCAATCAACACAGCGTTGGGGCAGTTGCGCACGAGCGTGGACAACGTCCAAACGGCGTTGGGACTGGTGCGCACCTCCCTCGAAACCGTCCACACTTCGTTGCGGCAAACGCTCACCCAGCAACTGGGCGCGCTGCAGACCTCGACCAATGCACTCACGGCCTGTCTTTCCAGCGAAGCGGAGACGTTCTCGACCCAATTGCGGGCGAGCCTGGAACTGATTCGGGGAGAACTTGCGGCCTTGCAGGCAAGCATCCAGACCAGCCAACAGCCCCTCCCGCAGTGGTTGGAGGACAGGCTGCAGTCCATCGGCGCGACTTTGACGGCCATGAAGAACACCTTCGAAGCCAGCCACCAGGCGTCCGAGGCCATTCGCACTCAGGCCGAAGCGGCTATTGCCGCGAACCAGCAGCAGGTCGCGGCCTATCTACAGAATGTCAATCCCCCGCCCGAAGCACCGGCGCCAATAGACCCATATCCCTTCGAATCGTTGCCGGAAGGCGCCACGGCGCGCGACCTGCCCGACGGCGGACGGCTCTTGAGCTTGGCCAACGGCGACATGATTCGTGTGAGCGCGGATGGAACGATGGCCTTTGTCGGCGCGGACGGCGCGTCGCAACTCCTGGCCCCGGCGCATGGACGAGACATAACGTTGCCGAACGGCACGATGCTCCGGATCAATCCGGCAGCGGTGCGCGTCACGCACGAAGCCGCCATGATCTCTGGCCTGCCCATGGACATTACACCCGAACAGGTGGGCGACGGGCGCTTCCTGGCGCCTTTCTCGGAGGCAGCGGTGCTCAGCGTCAACCATCGCGACCGGACGGCGACCCTTTTCCATCTTGCGGGCACGACGGTTCTTCTGAGTTACCCTCGCATCGAGGCCTTCGGCGAGCAGGTCGAGGTGAACATCCTGCCGGGCGGCATTAAGAACTTCGCCACCCAGGAGAGCGGGCATCGCGGCGTTATCGAACTCGACGGCACTATCCGGCTCGCTACCGCGAACGGTCTCGACCTTATCATCCGCTTCCCTGAACCCGCGCCGCCGGTCGATGCACAGGACACCCGTCCCCTCTGTTCCGGAGAATGCCGGAGGAATTACGCATGACGCTCGATTTCCTTGGCAAGGGATTGAAGTTCCCGTTCCAGTTTCACCGGCGTTCCGGCGGGGCGCGCATCTCGACGGCGACCTCGCTCGAACACGCCCATATCCACGAGAGCATTCTCCAGATTCTCGGCACGCGCCCCGGTGAACGGTTCATGAACCCGGAGTTCGGGTCGCGTCTGAAGGATCTGGTGTTCGAACAGAACGACACCATATTGAAGGGGCTTGTCCGCCATCATGTCATCGACGCCATCCGCCGTTGGGAAAAGCGCGTCACGGTCACGCATGTCTCCTTCGACGAATCGCCCGCGACTGCCGACCGGAACGTGTTGCTGGTGCATATCGCCTACCGCGTCATCGAGACACAGGTCGAGGGGAATCTGGTGTATCCCTTCTTTCGTGAATTGGGAGGCGCATGATGGGCCGGGCAAGCGTCTCCTACACGAACAAGGACTACGAATCGCTTCGGCGCGAATTGCTCGCCCGCGTCCCGCAATTGACGGACCGCTGGACGGACTTCAACGCGTCGGACCTCGGCGTCGTGCTGCTGGAACTCTTCTGCGGCGTCGGCGACATGCTGGCCTACTACCTCGACGCCCAGGCCGCCGAAGCCTTCCTGCCCACGGCGCGGCAGCGGCAGAACGTCATCAACCTGTGCAAACTCATCGGCTACCGGCTCGACGGTCCCGTTGCCGCGACGACCACGCTTCGTTTCTCCCTCGCCGCCCCGCTTGCCAAGGACCTGCTCGTTCCCATGGGAACCGTGTGCCGTGCCTTGCTCGACGACGGGCACGCCGACTTCGAGACGGCGGCGGACGGCGTATTGCCGCACGGCGCGCTGTACGTGGACGTGTCCGCGCGGCAAGGTGTGCGCAAGAGCCAGACCTTCACCGGCACGGGCACGCCTTGGCAACGCCTCGAACTCACCGGCAAGAACATCGCCCATAGCAGTGTGCGGGTAATCATCGGCGGCGGCGAGTGGAGCGAGGTGCCGCACTTCCAGGAAAGCGGCGCGGAGAGCGTGCATTTCGTTGTGGAGACGGACGGGCTGGATATCTCGGCCATTCGTTTCGCCGATGGCCGTCACGGCATTGCGCCGGCCACCGGCATGAACATCGAGGTCTCCTGGCTGGAAACGCTTGGCGCGGACGGCAACCTTGCGCCGGATCTTATCCGCGATATTCTCTCACCGGTGACGCTCGACGGCATTCCGGTACGTCTCACGGTTACCAATGCGATCCCCGCGACGGGCGGCGCCAGCCGGGAATCCATCGACTTCGCCCGCGCCCAGGCGCCCGCCGAACTGCGTACGCTCTGGAAGGCCGTGTCCAAGGAGGACTACCAGACCCTCGCGGTGGGCTTTCCCGGCGTGGCCAAGGCCCGGGTCCTGGACACGAACGATTGCGCGGGCATCCGCTACTACAACGTCCATATCGCCATCGCGCCCGAAGGCGGCGGCATCGCCTCGCCGCTGCTCAAGCAGGAACTTACCGCATTCCTCGAAGCGCGGAAGGTCATCACGGTCGAATTCGAACTCTACGACCCGGTCTACCGCGCCATCGACATCGATGCGGACGTCTACCTCTGGGCGGGCGAGTCCGAGGACATGGTGCGCGGGCGTATCGAGCAGGGACTGGCGGACTTCTTTGCCTTCGCGAACATGGATTTCGATCAGGACATCCACTTCTCCGACTTGGTCGCACTCCTGGACGGCATTCGCGGGGTAAGCCATGTCCATCTGCACACCCCGGCGGATGACGTGATTCTCAATTGCGCCGAGATCCCAACCCTTGGACAGGTGCAACTGCGGTTGCGGAGGGCTACGTGATGGCGCCGTACTTCGAGAAGAAGCTCTTCGACCTCCTGCCGCCGCTGTACGCCATCGAGGACGAGACCGGCGATCTGGCCTCGTTTCTCAAGGTTCCCGCCGCGAGTTTGGATGAACTGAAGGAACTCATCGAGCGGTTCCCGGTCCTCTTCGATGTGGACCGGTGCGAACCGCGCTACCTTCCGTACCTCGCCCATATCGTGGGCAGGCCCTATGACGGGAGCCTCGCGCCGGACACGCAGCGGAACATCATCAAGGAGGCCGTGCCGCTCTACCGGCGGAAAAGCACCATCCCCGCCATCCATCGCTCGCTGGCGGATCTGGGCTGGGAAGGCATGATCGAGGAGACGTACCGCGACGCGCTACGTCTCAACAGCCGCCCCATCCTGAACCACGCCAAACTCCCCGGACTCATCCACAGCCTCGGCGCGTACCGTATCCGTTCGGAAACCTTGACGCTCGGCGTTCGCGACGCGCTGAAGTTTCATCATCCCGCCGGAACACGCGCGTGGTTCTGGCAATGGCTGCTCGCGTATTACGAAGCCACGAGTGATTTGACCGGCCTGGAAAAGCTCTTCGTCCGCCGGATTCTCTTCGCCGACCCCGACGAGACCTTCCAACTCAACCGGGCCGAGCTCAATGCGTGCTTCCACCTGACCTACAAGCGGAAAATGTGGAGCTTCCTGGTCCACAGTTCCGCCACGACACTGCTGAGCGATTTCGACTACGCCGCCACGTGTTTCATGTCGTGGCACGGACGTGGCGACCGCATGCGCCTGAACCGGAAGGCGCTCAATACCCGCATGCTCGCGAACACCTGGGAAAGCGAGCGGAAGTTCGCCGTCTGTTGCGAGATCGAGGCCCGGCGGCAACCCGCCATTCCGCGTTCCACGGCGCGCCTCAACGAGTCGCCCATCGGCGCTTCGGTTCTCAATCATGCCAACGTGCCTTGCCGGATTCGCTTCCGGCAGAAGGACTGCTATGGCGAAACGCCGCTCCTGGCGCCTGTATGCGCGGGAGAGCGCGTGGACGTATCCCGTCTGAGCAGCGTGCGGCTCGGCTATTTCCTGCGTCCGAACCGGTCGCGCCTGGGCGGTCCGGACCGGCTCAACGGCGCGTTCAAGGCGGGCATGTGGATCGCCACGCTCATGGTGGATACGGAATGGGCCGCCGAGGCGACCGAGGCGCACGACCTGGTCCAGCGCTGGCGCATGTATGGCGCTCGTTTCCGGTTGAACGGAAAGCGGCTCAACCATGGCCTGCTCACGAACAGCACTATCAACGAGGATGTGGCGTCCTTCGAACTCGGCGTGGATACCGGCGCGCCCCGGCGTCTGCGGCCAGACAATCTCCGCCTGAACCGGTGCCGCCCCCTGAACCATACCGGACTCCACCTATGCGTCACACGTACCCGGCCCATTCGCCTCGGCCACGCTCCGCTCAACGAGGCCGGGTTCCGCGAATCGCGTAAGCCTTTCCTGTGGCGATTCCGCCAGCGGGATTTCCGCGCGGAAACCCCTCCGCTCGCTCCCGAGGCGCGCGGCATGGCGCGGATGCTGTCCTTCCTGCACGAGACGGACCTGCGCGAGGGGTTCCGGCTCGGACATACCCGGCTGGGCGCTTGGGAACGCCTGAACGGTTTCGGGAAGGCGGACAACGCCTTCACCCAATACTTCCTGACGGATACCTGGGCCGAGGTCGAGGAGGCATGGGACGTGGTCGAACGCTGGCGCGCCAATGCCCCGGCATTCACCCTGAACGGCACGGCCCTCAATACCGGGGCGCTGAGCGACGCCGCGCCCGGGTCCGTGGTGGCCGCATTCGAATTGCGCGTGGATACGGGTCTGCCGCGCCGCCGCCGCGTCGAACCCCTGGCGCTCAACCACAACGAATTGAACCGGACGGCCCTGCGGTTGTCCGTGGAACGGCACCACCCTTTGCGCCTGGGACGCATGGCGCTCAACCAAGCCGGACTGCACCGCGCCCGGCGCGACTTCGTCTGGCGCACCGGCCCATAAAGGAGAACCTGAACACATGGCACTTGGATTGATTGTGAACAGCGGCCGCGTACTGACCGCGAAACTGCTGCTGGGGCAGGCGATGGAAGGACTGACGCACTGCGCCATCGGCGACGGTGACGAAACCTTCACCGACCCGATGAACCCGCCGCAGCCGGACATCGGCCAGACGCGGCTCAGGAACGAGCGCGCCCGGAAACGCTGGTACAAGAGGACGTTCCTCAAGGAACACGCGGAAGGCACGCTCATCGTGAACGGCGTCCACTATATCGAGACGGGCGATGAGACGAACATCATCGGGGTCTTCTTCCGCTTCGACGAGGAGGAGGCCAACGGCATCACCATCCGCGAGTACGGCTTCTTCGGCGGCGATGTCGCCTACGTCGAAGCAGTCTCCGGCGCCTACGCCCTGAACGGCGTCCATCATCCCGATACGAACCCCATGGGCGAAGTATTGCGCCCGGGCTATCTCTACGAAGTGAAGAACATACCGGATTTCAACAAGGTGAACGATACCCGCGTCGAGCTGGTCGGCATCATCAAGATATAGGAGAAGCGCCCCATGACAATTTCCAGAGACACCTTTGACCCCGCGAAGAACTACAAACGCATCCGCTATCACCAGGACCGCGACCTGCTCGATTCGGAACTGAACGAGCAGCAGGACATCGCCCACCTCGAACACAAGAAGATGTGGGACCTGCTTATCGGCGACGGCTTCTACATGGGCGATACGCCGCAGCCGGTCAGCGGCAATATCGTTACCATGGAGGGAGGCGCGGTCTACGTCGATGGTGCCATCGAGATGGTTCCGGGCGCGACGCTGACCTACGATCCGGGCAAGACCTCCGGCGTGGACGTGGTCTACATCGAGTTGCTCAAGTACAACATCGACCACACGCAGGATACGGCCCTCATCAATCCGGCCACGGGCGAACCCACCGCCGAACGCGAGAAATGGGTGCTCAGCTACAAGGCCGCGGACACCTCGGGCGGCGTCCTGCCGAACAACGTCACCGAGCGCAAGGTCGTGCCGGTCCTCTTCTTCGACCGCGCGACAGGCGTGTTCATGCCCGTGCGCGAGCAGCGGCTTAATCTGCCCCTGGAAGCGTTGCAGGGCATGCTGCCGGGCGAGCGCATCACCGTCGGCTCGATCACGGAAGACCACCTCGCCTTCGCGGCCGCCGAAGGACTCCAGTCGCTTTTGCAGAACCTCGCCGAGCGCACCTATGACCAAGCGGGCAGCTATCTCGTCGAGGGTTTCAACACTTTCCTCGGCGGCGTGGACGGGAGCGATGTCGAGGTCATCACGAATGCCGGGCGGGCGTATATCCGGGGATTCCGATTCCACAGGGAGTGGCCCAATACCACCCACGTTCCCAAATCGGTCGCCGTGAAGGCGGTGCGCGGCGAACAGAAGACCTTCAATTCGAGCCAGCGGCGCTATCCGCTCAACAACGGTCCGCTCCAGGCCACAACGCAGGTCGAGGCCATCGTCGAGATCACCGCGAACGTCACGCGCGGTTCCGTGGCCGGCGGCGAGGACCTGCTGACCCCGAATCCCGTCGTGGACATCATCGAGGTGAGCCAGGGCGCCACCGTCTACCAGGAAGGCGTGGACTGGCAGCAGTCCGGCAACAGCGTGGATTGGCTCGGCTCCGGGAACGCACCTGCCATCGGCACCACCTACTCCGTCCGCTGGACGTACACGAAGCAGATGGTCAAGAACACGGACTACGTGGACGGCGGCTGGTTCGGCGTGGCGGGCCATCCCGCGTCGGGAACTTATCACTATGTCGTCACGGCTTTCGACGCCACGGGAGAAACGATCTTCGAGGCGGGCAGTATCGTCTCGATCACGACGGCGGCGCGTGGGCTCAATCTGCTGACGTGGCTGCCCGTCGCGGCTGCGCAGGGTTACCGGGTCTATCGCGCCACGAATCCCGGCAGCCGCACGAATTTCCTGCGCCTCATCCAGTTGGGGCCGGAAGCCATCAGCTACGTGGATGATGGCGTCGAGACGACCACGTCCTCCGTGCCGCCGCAGTCGTCTCCGACGACGCTGGCCATGTCCGCCTTCGCCATCGCGCCGGGAGATACGGACCTGGTCAATTTCGGGCGCACGAACCTGGGCGATCAGCCCATCAGTGGCTCGAACTGCAGCGTGGACTACAACTATTACCTTGGCCGGCGCGACATCATCTATGCGACGACCTCGGAGATCAAACGCCTCGAAGGCGCGCCCGCGGACAATCCCAAGCTCCCGATTCTGCCCGATGGGGCGCTGGGGCTGTGCAGCGTCGAGTGCCCGCCCAATTCGACGGCGCTGGTCGTGCGCAACTTCCGGCTCACCCGCATCACGATGGACCAGATTCACACCATCATCCGGGATGTGGAGGCGCTCAAGTACAACGACGCCCAGTACCAGATGAACAACGACCTTCAGAACCGCGACGCCCAGACGAAGAAGGGCATCTACTCGGACGACTTCTCCAACGATGCCCAGTCCGACCGGTATCACCCCCAGTGGAGCGCGCGCATCGATCCGATATACCGCTTCGTGGCGCCGGACCGCACCGCCACCCCGAACGTGCTCGCCGTGGACTACGGCAACAGCCAGGCCTCGTTCAGCGAGGGGCTGGCCATGCTGCCTTCCACGGAAACGCTGCTCATCAACCAGACCCAGTGGTCGGGTTCGAAGAACATCAATCCGCATGCGCTTTTCGAGAAACCCCGCGCGCGTATCGAGATTTCCCCGAACACGGGCCGCAGGGGCTTCACGGATGTCCATGTGCGCGGCATGCACTTCACGCCGAACGCGGCGAATGTCTCGGTCCAGTGCGACGGAGAGTTGGTCCTCTCCGGCCTTACCGCGGACAGTGCGGGCGCGCTGACCGCCATGTTCACGATTCCCGCGGACGTACGGGACGGCACGCGTATCGTGCTGATGACCGATGGCGTCTATGAAGCGAAGGTCGGCATGGAGATCAACGCGCCGCTGGACATCTCCCGCATTCTGCGCGTCGCCAGCGGCGATGAGGACGGCGAGGGCAGTCAGCTTGCCGCGTCTCCGGGCGAGACCACGCTCATGCGCATCATCCGCAAGATCGTCACCACGATCCTCTGGAAGATCCGCACGTGGCCGACCCGCGTCGACCCGCTGGCGCAGACTTTCCGATTCGAATGGAACCAGGTCGTCAGCGGTATCGGCCTCTTCTTCACGAGCAAGGACGCCTTCCAGCCGGTGAACGTCCAGGTACGCGGGATCACCAACGGTGTGCCGAACGGGACGGTCTACGCGGAGAAGAGCGTCGCGCCCGGCGATATCGTATACAACACCGAGACGCGCATCGACTTCGACGATCCGTTCTATGCGGAGGCGGGAAAGCGGTACGCGCTGGTCATCGGCAGCGAAAGCCCGCTCTACGAGGTGCGTGTTGCCCAACTCGGCCAGATGGGCCAGGACGGGCTTATCACGCGCCTCGACTACACCGAGGGGGCGCTCTTCGAGAGCGCCAATGCGGAGGCGTGGACGCCGCTGCCGGACACGAGCCTTACCATGAAAGTCTATGGCCGGAAGTTCGACCTCGACGGCGTGGTCCGGTTCATGCCGATTACGGGCGTTCAGTTTGCCGCTTTCAACATCGACGAGTACAGCACCATCCCCGAAGGCTGCGCGATGTTGTGGGAGTACTCGATGAATGGCGGAACGAGCTGGGACGCCCTCGTGCCCGCCGAAGAGGAACGCCTGCCGAACCTCGCGACGCAGGTGCTCGTGCGGGTGCGTCTGGCATCGAATGCGGACAATGACTCGCCCGTGCTCAGTTTCCGGGACGTGAACCTCGTCGGGTACTTGAACGGTACCGCCGGGGTATACGTCACCCGCGAGAACGAACTCGCCCAAGGCGTCGCCTCGACCAAGGTCTACACGCAGATGGATATCCCGAGCGGAACCACCATCCAATGGTTCTGCAGCAACAACGGCGGCGCCACCTGGGAGGCTATGACCATTGACGTCACGCGGCCCATCACGGAGGAGTGGACCGAGTACACGCTCATGCGGACCTTCACAAACAACACCGGCAACCGCGTTCGCTACAAGGCGTCCATGACGGGCACGCCGCTGGTCTACCCGCGCATCCACACGCTGGGGGCGACCCTGAGCTGAGGATGGTCCGGAACCTGAAACAATCCCCGGACGAGACACCGGGGCGGCCCAACGCCGCCTCGGTGTTTCGCCGGGCCATAGAAGCTCTTCAAGCCGACTATCTGCGACTGGAGAAGATCGTGCTCAAGTGCGGCGGCTGGCGTTGCGATCATTGCGAAGCAGTCCAGCCGCCCGGCGATACACGTTACCGCCGTGAAGACGATTACCTTTGCCGCGAGTGCTTCCAGGAAATCCAGCACGCGGCCCAACGAAGGAGGAACACCCCATGCTCGTGAAACGGCGCGGTGGCATGACCGAATACATCCCGACCCCAAGAGAGAAGCGCGAAGCCTTGGTGCGCGATCACTTCACCGAGGTGGTCGAACTGCTGCACAAGCGTCTCGTCCGCCTCGAACAGGCATTCGATCTTCCGGAGGAGGATGCAGAGGCATGCGATTCACTGCTCGCCCGCATCCGGGAGGAGGAACAACGCACGCTCCTTCTTAACCGGGAACTGCGGACAGGTGACGTTCCCACCGTGGGGCAATAGCGAACACCGCACGCCAAAGCTGCACAGCCAGGCAGCAATATCGATGGTTGCCCAAAAGACTTCAGGCCCTTTGGCGATCATACCTCGGCGGAGTGCAAATCGCGTAAGTCCCGGCGTGTCCGCAGGTTATGCCAAGCAGCCATAAGTCATTTTGCGACAAGGTGTTGCGCTTATTCTTTTCGTGTTCTTTCTCTTGACTTCCAGCCCCGAACCAAGCGTTCATTGGCACAGGACGGCGGAAGCAGCCGCCCACGAGTTGAAGCCAGAACGCAGAAAGGAATACAGCGGACATGGATATGCGCGAGATACGGTTCGGGGTCGAGATTGAGACGGTCAAGCGGACGCGGGAACAGGTCGCCCGCGCCATCCACTCGGTGGTCGGCGGCACGGTGCAATACGTCGGCCAGCCCAACTGCTACGACCCCTGGGAAGTCGTGGACCTGCACGGGCGGCATTGGAAAGTGGTCGCCGACGCCTCGCTCACTCATGTGCCCTTCCACCTGCGCGCCGAGGTCGTGACCCCGGTCCTCGGCTACGAAGACATCACGCAACTCCAGGAGGTCGTCCGCGCCATCCACCGCTGCGGCGCGCGCGTGAGCACGCAATGCGGTATGCACGTCCACATCGATGCCGCGCCCTTCGATGGACGCCGCCTCGGCAACCTCGCCAAGATCGTGTACAAGCAGGAGCCGCTCATCCTGCACGCCCTGGGCATCAGCCAGGAACGCCTTAACCGCTATACGCGCCCGATCAGCGACGAGTTCATCCGCAACGTCGAACGCCAGCGGCCCAAGACCAAGGACGAACTCAATCGCATCTGGTACGGCTACCACAACACGCAGCCGCAGCATTACTGCTCGACCCGCTACCACGGCGTGAACCTGCACAACGTCTGGTACCGCGGCACGGTCGAGTTCCGCTGGTTCGAAGCCACGCTCCACGCCGGCAAGGTGCGCGCCTACATCACGCTCTGCCTCGCGCTCGCCGCCAAGGCCCTGAACGGACGCGCGGCTTCGAGCCACAAGCGCGCCTTCGATCCGGCCAGCGCCAAGTATGACTTCCGCGTCTTCCTGCTGCGCCTGAATCTTATCGGGGATGAGTTCAAGGCGGTGCGCAAGCATCTGCTCGCCAACATGCCGGGCGACGCGGCCTTCAAGAAGGGACGGCCGCATACCGCCCTTGAAACAGAAACCCAACCGCATGCGGCCGCATGCTGAACGGAGGAACACTGATGAAGATAATCATTCGCGCCACGGACAAGGAAGGACGGCCGGTCCCGGAGACCGGCCAGTTTATCGAGGGGGGCGATTGCCTCGCGCTCGTCGAGCAGATGCGCGCACAAACGCCCTTCACGGCCCAACAGACACCGGACGAGTACATGGAGGACCTGTTGGCCCGGCTTCCGGAGAAGCCGCCCGTGCGCGGCGGTAACACCGAACAACGCGCCGCCGATTTCCTGAGCGCCCTGGCCACGCATGGCCTTGTCGAGTTCGTCGCGGACAAGGTGGCCCATGCCGAAGTGGCCATGACGCTCGAAGATCCGGGGCCGGTTGTCATTCCTGAGCAGGTGCTCGATGACCTCGAAGCCATCCGCCGCGATGGACGCAGCAATATGCTGGACTGGCCCGCCGTCGCGCGGCTCGCCGAGGTCATGGGCATGGACAAGACTGCGGCATGGGTCCGCACGCATCACCGCGAATACTCCGCGGGCATCTTCCGCGGTTTCGCGCCGGACGAGAAAGGCATCAAGTCATGTGCGGACAAGCGGGACTGATTCTCGGGAAGAAACGGCGAACCGATGCCGAAATCGCAGTCCTCAAGACGGTCTTCTCCAGCCTGTTGATGCGCAGCGAGGTCCGGGGAAGACACGCCAGCGGCGTGGCCGTGCTCGACCAGGACGGTGAATACCGGCTCTTCAAGCGGCCCATGCCGGCGACACAACTCCTGGCCCAGCCGGGATACGCGGATGCGCTGGGCGCTGTCGAAGGCTGCCACGGACGCTTCGCGGGCCGTACCACGCTCATTCTCGGGCACACGCGGCACCGGACGTGCGGCGACGAGGCCAACAACGCCAACAACCATCCCCTGCGCGCCGCCGACTGGCTCGGCACGTTCAACGGCACCATCTACAACGCAACCAGACTGTTCCGCCGCTTCCGGCTCTATCGCCACGCCGAGGTCGACAGCGAACTGGTCCTGCGCCTGGCCGACAAATTTGCCGACATCGGCACCCTGGACGTACCCCGGCTCGTCGATGCCCTGCGCCCTGCACGGGGCCAATTGAGCGCCGTCTTTGCCTCCCTGTGCGCTCCGGAGACCACCTACGTCCTCCACGGCAACCGCCCGCTGGTTATGCGCGCACATCGCGGGCTGCGTGTCATCGCCTATGCCTCCGAAGACCGCTTTCTGGATGCCGTCCTCGGCGATTTGCGCGGATGGAGAGACTTCGCCCTGCCGCCGATGACGCTCGCCTGTTTCCACCGCGAAGACATCTTTCATCCGCAATTCTATGAGGTGGACTTCATCGCACAGGAACGCAGCCGCAGCTCCATCGAAACGACAGAAAGTACCCGGAGAGTACCCGTATGAAACCCAAGGAAACCCCGAGGAAGAACACAAACCGCAATGACGGCCTCGGCCCAGTAATCACGCTTCTTGTGTACGGCACTCTGAAGCGCGGCTTTCCGAACCACGACCGTTTCTGCCGCAACGCCATCGACATCCAACCGGCCACCGTCTGGGGGCGCCTCTATGATTTCGGCGCATACCCAGCCCTCCAAGTGCCCGAGGAATCCATCCTCGCCTACGGCACCGCCGATCCGCTTGCGGACGCCGCCACACAGGCACGCCTGACCGCCGACATGGCCGTCCACGCGGTGGACACCCAGCCCGCCGGGGACTGGGGCCTCATCCACGGCGAACTCATCACCTTCCCCGATCCTGCCCAGAACCTCCCGCCGCTCGATTACCTCGAAGGCTTCCATCCGGAGGAAACCAGTCTCTATCAGCGCATTTTGGTATATGCAGCATCTGGCTCAAAGCATTTATATGCATGGACTTATGTTATGAATGCGTATGGGAGAGGGCTGCGGGTCAGCGTCTGGTAGACGATATCTCGCCGGCATGTTTGCCGGCGAGATATTATTGCCTCTTGACAGGAAATCTGAATTATGATATTCTTCTTTATGCCGGCAAGTTTGCCGGCATAAAGCGGAGTTAATAAATGCCGATTCTACGATTTGTTCCGATAAGTGCCGACTCTGATGTCGCTGAGGACGCTGGCTTTCGCTTTGGCGATAAAGGCACTCATACGAGCCGGACCATTATGTTGTCCGAATTGACCCAAGTCATGATGGCCGTGCCTCCTTCTCCCCAGAGAGCGGATTACATTTCCTCGGTGATTGAGGATAATTGCCTTGGTAAGCCAACAGCATCCACTCGACGACTGACTCTTCAGCGCCTTAGCGAGCTATACGCGCTTGACCCCACGGTTGCTCTCTTTCGTGTGTTCCGGGGCCTTTGGCTACGCGCCGAAGAGAGTCGTGCTCTTCTAGCGCTGCAATGCGCTCTTGCAAGAGACCCGTTGTTGACGGCAACAGCGGACTCGGTTATTCAACTCGGCGTGAATGCGGAATTTCTTCGTGGGCCGATGAGAAATGGCGTTCGTTCGGTTGTCGGCGAGCGGTTGAATGAAAGCACTCTAGACAAGGTCGTTCGGAACGCCGCCAGTTCCTGGACGCAATCCGGTCACCTGGAAGGGCGGGCTCTCAAAGTTCGGCGCCCTGTTAAGCCCACGGTCGCAACGATTGCCTTCGGTCTCTATCTTGGATATCAAGTTGGATTCCGCGGCAACGACCTCTTCGGTTCCGGCTGGATCGCAGTTCTGGATTGCGCCCCGGCACGAGCGCGAGACTTGGCTTTGGAAGCAAAGCGTCTCGGCTTTATTGATATCAGAATGGCAGCAGACGTCATAGAGATTGGGTTTGGTCGACTTGAAAATCCGGAAATGGGGGAATAGCCCATGTCGCGCATTGAGGAACTCGCAGAGAAGTACGCCAAGCACATAGCCACCCCGTGGCAACGTACCGTAGCCGGGGCGCAACGCGTCGTCATGCTCGTTTACGACAAGGAGCTCGAACGGACGCTCCGGGCGCGCAAGCTGGCTTTCGAGAATGCCACGCGCCAGGCCGGGCACGAGTGGTTCGAGGTTGACGTTTCGGATACCTTCTCCCGATGGATGGCGCGAGATGAATACCGCGACGCCTATTTCGAGTCCCCTGAAGATCTGCAACTCAAACTCGATGCGGAATTCCCCGCGTTCCTTGCCGATTACCTGCGCGAGACACTCCTCCGGCCCGAAGTCACGGAAAAGTCGGTCGTGGCCGTTTTCGGACTCGGAGCCCTTTTCGGGTTCACGCGAGTCTCTGAGGTCTTGAAACTCATCGAGGGCGATATACGCGGGCGGCTTGTTCTTTTGTTTCCTGGACAACTCGAGGGTAACAACTACCGCCTGCTCGACGCGCGCGACGGCTGGAATTACCTGGCAGTGCCGGTCACCTTACACAGCGAAGGAGCGTGGGTATGAAGATCAAAGATGTCCTGCAACGCGATCCGGCACAGCACGGGCTCATCAACCAAGGTCAGGCCCGCATCGTCGATACACGAAGTGAGCGGGCCTTGGAGGAATTGCGTGGCGAACTCTCCACCTTCGTGTGCGAGGGGCAATACGCCGAAGGCGTCATAAAGATCATCCGCTCATTTTTGGATGATCTTGGGCGCACCAGCCAGCGTGCTGCCTGGGTCAGCGGCTTCTTTGGAAGCGGCAAATCACATGTCTTGAAGATGCTGGGCCACCTCTGGCAGAACACCGAGTTCCCCGATGGCGCGACTGCCCGCAGTTTGGTACCCTCTATGCCAGACGACCTTGTGGCATTGCTCCGCGAACTCGACACGGCCGGCAAGCGGGCGGGCGGACTGTTGGCGGCTGCGGGCGCACTGCCGAGCGGAACAACGGACAATGTGCGCCTGACGATTCTAGGCATACTCCTTCAGGCTATCGGCCTTCCATCGCAATATCCCCAGGCCCAATTCTGCCTTTGGCTTCATAGTCAGGGCTACTTTGAGCGCGTGCGGACCGATGTCGAAGCCGCTGGAAAGATCTTCGACCGGGAACTCAACAACCTCTACGTAAGCGGACCTATTGCGAAGGCGGTCATTGCCTGCGACTCGAACTTTGCCAATACCGAAGCCGAAGCGCGGCAAGTGCTCAAGGCGCAGTTCCCGCCACAGGCCACCGACATTACAACGGAGCAGTTTCTTCGCACCGCGAAGACGGCGCTGCTTCTCGCGGGCCGAGACGGCCGGATGCCTTGCACCATCCTGGTGCTCGACGAGGTCCAACAGTTCATCGGCGAATCCGGCGACCGGTCCGTTCTGATCACCGAGATGGCCGAAGCGGTCTCGAAGCAATTGGACAGCCATGTCATGGTGGTCGGTGCGGGCCAAAGCGCACTAACGGACGTGCCACTCCTGCAGAAAATGCTCGACCGCTTCACCATTCGCGTTCCCCTCTCCGACGCTGAAGTGGAAACCGTGACGCGTAAGGTCCTGCTCCAGAAGAAACCCTCCTCGGTTTCTGATGTACGCAAGGTTCTGGATGACCACGCAGGGGAAGTCTCGCGCCAACTCCAGGGCACGCGCATTGCCGAGCGCACGGAAGACCGTCAAGTCATCGCCGAAGACTATCCACTGCTGCCTGTCCGGCGGCGGTTCTGGGAACAGTGTTTCCGTCAGATTGATGCCGCCGGCACACACAGCCAGCTTCGCTCGCAACTCCGCATCATTCACGATGCCGTGGCGAAGCTTTCCGACAGATCGCTTGGCGCGGTCGTCCCCGCGGACGAACTCTACGAAGCGCTGGCGCCCGAGATGATCAACACCGGCGTGCTGCTCCGCGAGATCAACGAGCGCATCATCCAGCTTGGTGAGGAGGAAGGCGCACTCGCCCGCCGAGTCAGCGGCCTGGTCTTTCTCATCGGCAAGATCCGTCGGGATGATAGCAGCGACATTGGCGTCCGTGCATCGAGTGAACACATCGCCGACCTGCTTGTGGACGACCTCGCCGCGGACAATGGAAAATTGCGCGCCGGGGTGGGCGACATTCTTGAAAAACTCACCGATAAGGGCGTACTGCTCAAGGTTGACGACGAATACCGGTTGCAGACGCGCGAGGGAAGCGAATGGGACGGCGAATTCCGTAAGCGACAGGCCAAACTTCGGAACGACGAGGCCGCCATTTCTTTTCGGCGCGATCAGTTGATTTATGCAGATGTGGACAAAGTGGTTCGTTCGGTGCGCACGCTTCAGGGTGTGGCCAAGGTTGCCCGCACGTTGGCGGTCCATCGTGACCAGACGCCACCGCCCAGCGACGGCCAGTCCATTCCCGTGTGGATTCGTGACGGCTGGTCTTGTCAGGAGAAAGAACATGTTGAAGCGGCGCGCGTAGCCGGTTCAAAAAATCCCACGGTTTTCGTGTTCATTCCACGCCAATCAGCCGATGACCTGCGTAGGCTCATCGTCGAGGCGGACGCCGCCCAGCAGACTCTGGACGCGCGAGGCAATCCTACCTCGGCGGAAGGCCAGGAAGCCCGTCAGAGCATGGAAAGTCGGCGCGCCCGGGCCGTCACTGAACGGGACACGCTCATCCGGCAAATCGCCGCCAATGCCAAGGTCTTCCAGGGCGGCGGCAACGAAGTGCTCAGTATCGAACTCCTCGACAAGCTCCGCGATGCCGCAAGCGACAGCCTCGTGCGGCTTTTCCCTCGCTTCAAGGAAGCCGACTCGAACGCTTGGCCGTCCGTCATTAAACGCGCCCGCGACGGCGCAGAACACCCGTTCCAGCCCACAGGCCACACCGACGGCACGGAAAAACACCCGGTCTGCCAGCAAGTCCTTACCGCTATCGGCGCGGGCAAGGTTGGCGGCGATGTGCGTAGAGAACTCGAAGGCAGCCCCTTCGGGTGGCCCCGAGATGCCATCGACGCCGCGCTCATCGCGCTGCATCGCTCCCAACACGTAAACGCGACGTTAAATGGCGCGCCAGTAATCCCCGGCCAACTCGATCAGAACAAGATCTCGAAGGCGGAGTTCCGCATCGAGCAAGCCACGTTATCCGTGCAAGACCGACTGCTCCTTCGCGGCCTCTATCAGAAAACCGCCGTGGCCTGCAAGAGTGGCGAGGAAGCCGCTAAGGCCACTGAGTTCCTTCATGCGCTCCGCGATCTCTGCGCGGCCTCCGGCGGTGAGCCGCCTTTGCCCGCTGCAACTGGCCTTCGTGAAGTCGAAGACATCGAAAGGCTTGTGGGCAACGAGCAACTCGTGGCTATCAAGGACAAGGCGGAAGACCTAAAACAGCGCATTGCAACCTGGACCCGGCTCGGCGAGACCAAAGCAAAGCGTCAGCCCGTTTGGGGACTCGTTGTCCGGCTCGCACAGCACGCAGCGCCGCTCGATGCCGCCTTGCCCCACATCGAACAGATGGAGGCAGTCCGCGACCAGCGGCTGCTGCTGGATTCCACGGACCATGTTTCGCCTTTGCGTAAAACGCTGGCTGACCTGCTGCGTGGTGAAGTGAACCGTCTCCATGCGGAGTACGACCAGGCCTGGCAGAATGCCATGGCTGCCCTGGCCGACAGCGAAGTCTGGCAATCATTGGACGCGTCAATCAGGCAGTCTATCCTTCAGGAGGTCGACCTCCGCGAACCCGTGCTACCCGCCATCCAGACCGACGAAGCGCTCGCGGCGCACCTTGACGCCCATTCGCTTGCGGCAGCGCGGGCTGAGGCGGACGCCATTTTCACGCGGGTCAATCACGCCATTCAACGCGCCGCGAAGCACCTTGAACCGCAGGTGCAGACGGTTTCGGTCGAGCGGACAACGCTGCGGACCGCCGCGGATGTGGAGGTTTGGCTGCAGCGGCAGAAGAAACGCGTTCTCGACGCCCTAAAGCAGGGACCCGTTCTGATTGACTAACACGGAGAATTGATGATGACCACCGAGATATCGGATGTACAAGGAACTGACCACGATAGAGTCTATTTGGGACACCTATACGTGGTGCGGACCGCTAATGCTGCGTACTACAACAATCGTTTTCTTGGGCGCGGCGGAAACGGCACCGCTTTCTTAGTCACATGTTCGGAGGGCGAATGCGCGGGGCTTCAAATGGTGCTGAAGGTGTTTCATAGGGTCAGCGATGACTCGCGTAGGGACGCTTTCCTGCGAGAAATCAACAGATTAAGAGGGCTCCAGCACGAGGCCGTCGTTCAAGTGTTTGACGATGGCGTATACACCAATAACGGTCTCTCTTATCCTTTTATGTTGATGGAATTCTTACCTAAGACCGTTCGTCAGCTTCTGGTGACGCAACAGGTTGACAGGCTTCAGGCCATAAGAATCGCACTCAACTGTTCAAGCGCCCTCCGTTACATCCATGGTCGAGATCGCCAGATCGTGCATCGAGATATCAAGCCTGAAAACATACTCCTTAGTGAATCCGGGGCCAAGCTTGCCGATTTTGGACTCGCCAAGGAACTGGAGGAGTTGGTTCCTATCGAGAGTTCTGTCGTCGACACCTCCGAGCTCGACGTGCAGGGGACGGCGGGAGAACGACCAGAAGTTGATGCTCCCTCAGCGATGGAAGTGCCTACGCAGTTCCCAGGGATGCCCCGTTGGTATCGAAGCCCTGAAATGATCGCCCACGCACATGACAGGAGCGTACCGCTTACCCCGGCTAGCGATATTTATCAATTAGGTACTGTCTTCTACGAGCTTCTCACTGGCTTCAATCCCCAGCTTCCCTCCAATAGCATTTACGATCCGATCAGGCTTGATCTTCGGACTATCCAGGGCGAGCACGGACAAGACCTACTGGATGTTATTGAGACAATGCTACGCGACGATCCAAGCGAACGACCTGACGCACTGCAGTGCGTCGAGAAACTTAACGAAATCCATCGTCGATTTTGCGCATCCATGAAGCGGGTTACGGGCGACTTCTACTGAGGAATGCACTATGTCTTCGCTTGATAGATCCCTCCGGCGACAACTTGAGAGTACAGTTAAGCAGGCGCGGCGCGTGGCGGAGGCCGGAGCGCGAAAGGCCGTCGAGCAATTGGCCGTGCATCATCATGAGCCGTGGTCCAGTATGTCTGCCGGGCAGCGCCAACTGCGCAACCGCCTGCGCGCTCACGGCCGGCAACTGGGCGACCTGCGCGATGACAAACGCGGCACGCAATCTATTGAGCGGCTTGTAGGTGAGTGTGCCTATGAACACTGGCATCGAATGCTCTTCGCCCGGTTTCTGGCCGAGAACGAACTGCTCATCGAACCCGAACACGGCGTGGCCATCTCCCTGGAGGATTGCCAGGAACTTGCCCGGGCGCAGGGCCAGGATTGGCTCGAACTCGCCAGCAGCTATGCCGTGCGCATGCTCCCGCAGATTTTCCGTCCCGACGACCCCGTACTCGAATTGAGTCTGCCGCCCGAGTCCCGGTCGGAACTCGAAGACCTCCTGAAAGGCGTTCCGCGCGAAGTCTTCCTTGCCGACGACAGCCTCGGCTGGGTCTACCAGTTCTGGCAGGCCGAACAGAAGGACGCCGTCAACAAATCCGAGAAGAAGATTGGCGCCGAGGAACTCCCAGCGGTCACCCAGCTTTTTACCGAGGATTACATGGTCGAGTTCCTGCTCCACAACACGCTCGGCGCCTGGTGGGCGGGAAAGGCACTGACCGCGAATCCCGACTTGGCGAAGAATGCCGGGGGCGAAGATGAATTGCGCGCCGCCTGTGAAGTGGGCGATGTGCGGTGGACGTACCTTCGGTTTGTTCAAGATGGAGATGGATCATGGCGGCCGGCGGCGGGAACGTTTTCGCATTGGCCAGCGAAGACCGCCGAACTCAAGGTGCTCGACCCCTGCTGCGGCTCCGGGCACTTCCTGGTCTTTGCTCTGCCCATTCTGGCGGCTATGCGGATGGCTGAAGAAGGACTCTCCGCCCGGGATGCGTGCGACGCGGTGTTGCGCGACAACCTCTTCGGCCTCGAACTTGACCAGCGATGCACCCAGATAGCGGCCTTCAATCTTGCGCTCGCGGTGTGGCGATCCAGTGGCTATCATCCGCTGCCGTCCTTGCAGGTAGCCTGCTCTGGACTCTCCGTAGGAGCAAGCAAGGAGACTTGGCTCAAGCTCGCAAAGGGATCACCCAAGGTGGAGGGCGGCCTTGCCCGACTCTATGACACCTTCCGCCAAGCCCCCACGTTGGGTAGTCTCATCGACCCCCGTGCGGGTGATGTCGAAGCGGCGCTGTTTGAAGCAACCTTTGATGAATTGCGCCCCGTGCTCGAACAGGCACTGGCCACCGGTGTGCAAGATGACGACACGCGCGAAGCCGGTGTGGCTGCGGAGGGACTTCTTGAGGCGGTCCGGCTGCTCGCCGGTAAGTACATTCTCGTAATAACTAATGTCCCCTACCTCGCGCGTGGCAAACAGGCGCCCCGATTACGTGAATTCGCCGAACGCCACTTTCCGGATGAGAAACAGGATCTCGCCACTGTCTTCTTTCGACGTTGCTTCGCTTTTCTTGACGGCGGCACTGTGGCTGCCGTTACACCACAGAACTGGCTCTTCCTCAAGAGTTACAAGAATCTGCGACAAGCTTTGCTTGTGGAAGACACACTTGAGTGTGTTGTGCGGCTTGGGCCAAGTGCATTCGAAGCTATCAGCGGTGAAGTTGTCAATGTTGCCTTGCCGATCATCACGGACATGGCACCCGTGACTGAGCATCTGTTTTCCGGTCTCGATTTGTCGTCAGCTAAGCCGGTGTCAAGGAAGAAATCTGGTTCTAAATCAGCGCCCTTTGCCGCTCTCAGTCAAGCTCGGCAATTGCGAAACCCAGATTGCCGAATTGTCATGACTGAGTTGCAGGACACAGAGCTGCTGGAAGAACTCGCGGATTCGTTTCAGGGCGTGAAGACAGGCGACGATGCACGCCTTCGCATGTATGTTTGGGAAGTTCGAAGTAGCAGTGATCAGTGGCTTCCCTGTCAGGGGACTGTTCTGACAACGACCGACTATTCCGGGCTGGACACGGTTCTTGACTGGCAAGATGAGGGCAAAGCTCATGCACGCAGACAAGGTCTTGGTGCCCATGATCGAGTAGGTGCCTCCGTCAGCCAAATGGGTGATCTTCCGGCATCTATCTACACTGGCGGATTGTTCGACAGCAACGTGTCTGTGATTGTCCCAAGGGACATCGAGAATGTTCTTGCGGTTTGGACATTCTGCTCTTCTCTCGATTACGCCGCTGCGGTAAGGCAGATTGATCAATCCATGGCCGCTACTAATGCTTCAATGGCCCAGGTTCCTTTCGACCTCGAACACTGGCAAGAGGTCGCTACGAAGAAGTATCCACACGGTCTGCCCGAGCCGTACTCAGACGATCCGACGCAATGGCTTTTTCACGGTCACCCCTGCGGGAGTGTGATGTGGAGCGACAGCGCAAAACGATTGGAGCTTAGCAGCGAGCCGCGAACCGACGCAACGGTACTCCATGTTACCATGGCGCGCCTGTTGGGGTACCGGTGGCCTGCGGAGCACGATACGGAGATGCGGCTGTCCGCCGAATCGCGCAGTCTCGTTGCGCGCTGCTCGGAACTCAATCGATTCGCGGATGAAGACGGCATTGTATGCCTGAGCCCCATCCACGCCGAAGCGCCCGCGTCGCAACGCCTGATCGACCTTCTGGCATGCGCTTATGGTAATCACTGGTCCGCCGCTAAGCTTAACGAATTGCTTGCCGCCTCCGATTGCGCGGGTAAGACATTGGACGACTGGCTGCGCGACAAATTCTTCGAACAGCATAGCGCCCTCTTCCATCACCGCCCTTTCATCTGGCACCTCTGGGATGGCCGCCGGGACGGGTTCAACGCGCTGGTGAATTACCACAAATTGGCCACGCCGAACGGCGAAGGCCGACGCACACTGGAGAAACTCATCTACACCTACCTGGGCGACTGGATTGCGCAGCAGCGGCGTGATCAGCAGGCTGGCGCGGAAGGCGCTGATGCACGTCTGGCCGCGGCGCTCCACCTGCAGGAAGAATTGAAGAAGATCCTCGAGGGCGAGCCGCCGTATGACATCTTTGTGCGCTGGAAGCCGCTGCATGAACTACCCGTCGGCTGGGACCCGGATATCAACGACGGCGTCCGTCTGAATATCCGTCCCTTCATGACGGCGCGCCCGCTCTCTGCAAAGGCGAAGAACGCGTGTATCCTCCGCGCGACGCCCAAGAGCATCAAATGGGACAAAGACCGAGGCAAAGAGCCTGAACGTGCGAAGGAAGACTACCCTTGGTTCTGGGGCTGGGACGAGAAAATGCAGGATTTCCCCGGCGGCAAGGCTTTCGATGGCAACCGTTGGAATGACCTCCACTACACAAACGCCTTCAAACAAGCTGCGCGTGACCGGAACCAGAGGGGCCAACGAAATGGTTGACCAACACACCGAAAAATACGAATTGGCGCGAAACAGTCTGCCCGAAGACCTGATCCCGGTGTTCGACGATCTTGTCGCTGACTACCGATTCGCTGCCACCAGGAACCATGGCTCCCCTTTCGTGTCCTACATCGCCCTGGCGGACCTGGTTCGAGTCGGCTGGCGGCTCACGGAGGAACCAGACGCCGCAAGGAAACAAGAGCGAGCGCTGCAGGAGATGTTTCGTGAACTTCCTTCCAGCCCCAATTTTGACGAGTTCTTCTACTCCATGGACAGTTGGGAAAGCATTGCTTCCAGTTATCGCCGCGCCGGGGACCTACTCTGCGATGTGCTACTCAACACCAGTCCCCGCGACACAAGCCTGGCTTTCCCAATTCTGTTCTGCTACCGCCACTTCCTTGAGGTGAGTCTGAAGGGCCTTATCCACTTTAACACCGAGATTCCAACGTCTGCACCGACAAAGGCTCCGATAGGTCATTTTCTGAACAAACTATGGGACTTGCTGAACGACAGCCTATCTGAGAACACGAAGTCCACCACGATGTGGCAAGATGCGACCGTTGAGGATGGAAAGGTAATTGCGGGAGTGCAGACCGGCAATGTTCAAGACGATTTGCAGCTTCTTTACCATTGGTGTGCTCAGTTCTCGAAAGAGGATCCAACATCGGATCGTTTTCGTTACCCGGAGAGTCCGAAAGGCGACCATTACAAGTTTCCCTGCCTAAATGACCTTTTCGGTTTCGAAGACCTTGATAAGCTGAAGTCTGAGATGGCGAGGCTCGGCGATGCGATTCACAACATTGGTTTGGCCATCGCCGGAGAGATTGAGCACGGATGAAAATCACAAACAATATTCCAGAGGAGAAGACGGGCGTGCGTGGCCTTGACTGCAGCAAAAGTGGCCTGCCCTTTGCCAACGACATCAAGCAAGTTGTACGTGGCAAGAAGAGGGAGAACTAGCCATGGCTGGAACTGAACAAATGAGTCTGATTGCTCCGCCTGAATTGCGGGAGCAGATCCGAGAGTTCATCGTTGGCCTTGTGGCGAGCTATGTACAACCGTCGGCAACGGAGTTGCTGCATCGTCTCGAGAAAAAGCTGGGCTGGGCGATCCGATGGGAACTCGAATCGACCCTGGCGGAAATGCAATCTGACACGGAATTGTCTCGTGCGGTTCGTGGCTATGTGTACGGCGTGCTTGAAAGTGGCGAGATGACAGACGCACTTCGCGGCAATGATGTGCCCGACCGTGAAACTGCGACCGGCATCGATACGTTGATTCAATCAAGCCAAGATTATCGTGGATCCAAAACTTTCGCGGACATGATTACCTTTATGGCCCGCTTCCGCGAATATGCGCCATACAACAACATGCTGGTGAAGATACAGAATCCTAGTTGCAGCTTCTACGCGCGTGAAAGAGACTGGCGTGAGCGTTTTGACCGCCACCTGAAAGAAGACGCACGCCCGATGCTCATTTTGGCCCCGATGCATCCGGTGATGCTGGTTTATGACGTTGACCAAACCGATGGGGCACCGCTGCCCGAACACCTTACCAAGTTTGCCACTTTTGAGGGTAAATTCGAACCGGAGTGGCTCGAACGGATGACCAAGAACGCCGGGAGCTATCGCATACGCGTGGATATCAAGACACTCTCATCCACGAATGCGGGATTCGCAACCGTAGCCCGCGGGTCAGGTGATTGGAAGATGCGAATCGCGCTCCATGAGGGACTTGATGACCCGAGTCGTCTTGGCGTTCTTTGTCACGAACTGGCCCACATTCTTCTTGGTCATTTGGGTACAGACCGTGACCTGTGGTGGCCTTGTCGCTCAAACCTCACTCATCAGACCGTTGAGATAGAAGCCGAATCAGTTGCTTACATTGTAATGTCGAGATTGGGCCTGGACGGCTCCAGCGCCGCATATGTTTCTGCACATCTCAAGGGTGGCTCTCTGCCGGATTCAGTGTCGCTCGATCTCATTGCCAAGGTTGCTGGGGCTGTGGAGAAGATGGCTCGCGAAAGCGTGCCCGCGAAGAAGCCAAGACCAGAGCGTGGCCGCAGGAGAGAATGATGAGTCTGAAAACAAATACAGCGCGCCAGACTATTATCGACGCCATGCGGACCTCGATGGACGCGGCGTTACGAGTTCCGGAGGGCGTGGATGCACCCGTCGCCCTGCTTTGGACGGATGCCGACGCCCAGTGGCAGCCCCTGATTCCGTCCCTTCAGGTGGCCTTGCCGCAGCTTTTTGTACTGGGGCCATACGCCCCAGAACGACGCACCGGTCCGGTCATTTGGCTCCGTTGTATTGTTGACCGAGCGTTGCACGACGTAACGCTGCCGGAAGGCATCATCCCCATCGTGTACCTGCCCAACGTAAGCAGGCAGCACCTTCGCGCCGGCGGGGACTGCCCGCGCGAACTCCAGCCGCTTATCGAATTGCAGTACCGGGGCGCGGTATGGCATCAGCGCAACGGCCGCGACTGGACCGTGGAAGCCTTTCTGACATCAATGGACACATTGGACTTGGATCTCGCCACGGACCAACGCACGAAGGAGGCGATGATGCGGGCGCTTCCCGTGTTGGCGACCGAACCGGTCGCAAGCCTGCGCGGCCGTCGTTTGGAGGCCGAGGATTTCGACAAGCTCATGGTGGGTGATCCCGCGCGTGACTTGTTGTCATGGATAAGCGATGGGGCGGCATTCCAGGGCCGGTGCGACGGCGCCCGATGGGAAACCTTCCGTAGCGTGTGCAAACGCGACTTCGGTTTCGATCCCGAACAAGACGGCCTTCGCCGGGCGGGCGAACGCCTGTTCGAAAGCCAGGGGGCATGGAATGACCTATGGGCGCGATTCTGCGAAGCGCCGCAACTCTACCCCGGTGTGGCGGAGGTATTGCGCGATACCTCCCCGACCGACCTTCTTGCCGACGTGGCGCGTCAACCAGCGCGTAACTCGGACGAAGAGGGAAACCTACGCAACGCCTTGGCCGAGGTGGCGAACCTTGCCCACGCAAAGGCTTGCGCGCAGATACTCAAACTGGATGAAACGCACGGACTGCGGCGCAGATGGGTATGGGCTCGACTTGGAGAAAGCCCGCTCGCACTACTGCTGGAACCGCTTGCGCGACTTGCCCGGCTCGCGAGCAAGCCCCTCGGCGGCAACAGTCTCGGCGCCCTTGTCGATTCGTATACCACCGAAGGCTGGCGTTGTGACCGGGCGGCGATGGATGCCTTGGAGCAAGTAAAGGCAACGGCGGATGCGGCCCTGCTCAAGGGCGTGTTAGGAGCGGTGTACACGCCCTGGCTGGAACAGTCTGCGCGCCATTTCCAGGAATTGGCGGCCAAGACGCCTGGGGAGTTTCGTAAGGCGGCGGTTGGTGTGATGCCCCAGGCGGATACGTGCATCATTTTTGCGGACGGCCTACGCTTTGATGTCGCTGGCCGTCTGCACGAAGTCCTCGAAACGCGCGGGTTGCGCGTGCGGCTGACGCACCGCCTGGCGCCGGTACCGAGCGTAACGCCAACAGCCAAGCCAATAGCCTCGCCGGCGCACATGGCTTGTGAAGAAACGCCGGAATATGGCGACCTCACGCCTTCCCTGGGAACGGCGGGTAAACCGTCGAGCGCGCAACGGCTCCGCGACGAAATGGCGCGGCAGGGCATCGAGGTGCTGGATGAAGATGAAGTCAGCATTCCTTCCGGTTCTCAGCAAGGTGGCTGGACGGAAATGGGCAAGCTGGACAGCCAAGGACATGCGCTTGGAGCCGGGCTGGCCAAACAGATCACAGCAGAGGTGGAAAGCTTCGCAGACCGCGTTGCCGCTTTGCTCGCCGGTGGATGGACTCGGATTCGGGTGGTTACTGACCACGGTTGGCTGCTGGTGCCGGGCGGATTGCCCAAGGTTGAATTGCCGACTTACCTGACGGAAACGAAATGGGCGCGGTGCGCCGTGGCCCAGGGAGAGATTCCGCAGGGATTCCCGGTTTTTCCCTGGCATTGGAATCCCCAGGTACAGATTGTGTCCCCGCCGGGAATTGGGTCCTTCTACGCCGGGATGGAATACGCCCATGGCGGTGTGAGCCCGCAGGAATGTGTGGTTCCGGATCTTCTGGTGGAACGGGGCACGGAATCGGTAAAGGCGAAGATTGAAGCGGTACGCTGGCGCGGCATGCGGTGCCGGGTAACAGTGACTACGAACGCGCCGGGTGTAAAAGCAGATTTGCGGCTGCACGCGCGCAAACCCAATTCCAGCATTGTCGTATCGGCGAAGGATATCGAGGAAAGCGGCGAGATAAGTCTTGCGGTGGAAGACGACCGCCACGAAGGCGCCGCCGCTATCGTGGTGCTGCTGGATGCGGCCGGGCAGGTGGTAGATCAGAAACCGACTCAGGTTGGAGAAGAATAATGGCAATCGAACTGGATCATCTAGACACTCTGGCGGCCTCGGCCTTCGACGGCTACCTCGTGCGCAAGGACTTGGTGCGGAAGTATTCGCGGCAGTATCCCGTGCCGACCTATGTGGTTGAATTCCTCCTGGGCCGTTACTGTGCTTCGGTAAACGAAGCGGAGATACTCGAAGGGCTTGAGATTGTCGAGAAACAACTCAAGGACAGAACCGTGCGGACGGGCGAGGAGGAACTCTTTAAGGCGCGCGCCAAAGAACAGGGCCAGGTTCGAATCATCGACATCGTGAAGGCCAGGCTCGACGCGAAGAATGACTGCTATGTGGCCGAATTGCCGAGCCTTGCGCTGAGAGATGTCCGTATTTCGGATGAAATGGTGCGCGAAAACGAGCGTATGTTGACGGACGGTTTCTATGCCGAAGTGTCGATCAGCTATGACGCCATCATTGCGCAGCAAAATGCTGGCCGGCCATTCGGCATCGAGGGGCTGCGTCCGATACAGCTTTCAAAAGCGGATGCTCTGGACATCTTCGCCAAGGGGCGTCGGAATTTCACCACGAAGGAATGGATTGACCTTCTGCTTCGCTCCATAGGTCTCGAACCAGGAGCCTTGGACGAGCGCGCGAAACGCGTGGCACTGCTCAGGATGGTCGCCTTCGTGGAGCCCAACTACAATCTGGTGGAATTGGGACCGCGCGGTACAGGTAAGAGTCACCTCTTCCAGCAGATATCCCCTTACGCCCACCTCATCTCAGGCGGCAAAGCCACCGTCGCGAGGATGTTTGTGAACATGGCGAGCGGCCAACGCGGTTTGGTTTGTCAATATGACGTGGTTTGCTTTGATGAGGTAGGGGGTATCTCCTTCGATCAGAAGGATGGCGTCAACATCATGAAGGGGTACATGGCGTCGGGCCAATTCAGCCGCGGGAAGGATAATATCCGCGCGGACGGCGCCATCGTAATGGTGGGCAACTTTGAGGTGGACGTCGAGCAACAGCAGAAGATTGGACACCTACTAAGTCCAATGCCGCCTGAAATGCGAAATGACACTGCGTTTATGGATCGGATTCATGCCTTTGCTCCCGGATGGGACTTTCCCAAGCTCAGCGCCCGGGAGCACTTCACCGACCACTTCGGACTCGTCAGCGACTTTCTCAGCGAATGCTGGAGTCGCCTGCGGCCAGGGAACCGGCTATCGGCGCTACAAGGCCGGGTGCATCTCGGGGGCGCTCTCAGCGGACGCGATATCGAAGCCGTTAACAAGACCGTAAGCGGCCTCCTTAAGCTCCTCTATCCCGATCCCAGTCTGCCCATTGCGGATGAAGACCTCGAATGGATCATACGCCTCGCTCTCGAAGCGCGTCGACGCGTTAAGGAACAGCAGAAGCGTGTGTTCAAGAGCGAGTTTCGTAACACCCATTTCAGCTACATCATGGGACCGGACGGTATGGAACAGTTCGTGTCAACCCCCGAGCTTCACAGCGATGAGGCCATTGAAAGCGATCCGTTGCCTCCTGGACAGGTTTGGGCGGTCAGCCCAGGGTCACCGGAAACCGGACCGGGCCTCTATCGGATTGAAGTAACATGCGGTCCGGGCAGTGGAGTAAGAATCCTAAACCAGCCCACGCCGCCGGCCTTTCGCGAAAGCGTCAAAGTGGGCGAGCAGAACCTCTACATTCGCGCAAAAGAGCTCGTTGGCGACCGCAACCCGCGCGAAGAGGAGTTTTCTATCCAGATGCGCCCGATTGACGCGGACAAAACAGGAGTCGGTCTGGGGCTTCCGGTGGTTGTCGCATTCTGCGGCGCGCTCCTGGGCCGTAACACACGTGGTGGCGCCATCATCGTAGGTGCATTGAACTTGGGTGGTTCCGTCGAGATGTTGCCCAACGCCGTCCGCATCGCCGAACTCGCAGTGGATAAGCAGGCACAGACGCTCCTGATGCCCGTCTCCGCACGCCGGCAACTGAACGAGCTGCCAGACGACCTTTGGACCAAAGTCAACATCGAATTCTACAAAGACGCTTCTGATGCGGTCTTCAAGGCGTTGGAGGATTAGTGCCGTGCCAAAGCGCCGCACTGACAAATCATGGTGGCCCACTCCACTTGCCCATATCCCGGGTATGAATTTCCTTGTTGATGACATGGTTACCGTGGCGGAGTTGTCAGACGGAGCACAATCTGGTTCAACTCGGGACGTTTTCTTGGCAATGCTCGATCTGGATGATGCACAACACCTACTCGATGGAAACCCAAAATTCTCCTATTTTCCGGGATGCGGACTGATTCTTGAGGAGAATGAAATAGAAATGGAGCCCTTGGCAATCAGGTGGGAAGCCGGTGCCAACAATTACGTCCAAGTACCCTCTCAGCACTTCCTCCGCTCCTTCAGGCTTGTGCCGCGGCCTGTGGATTCCGTGGTATTCTGGGACGACCTAGCTAAACCACAGCGGGATATTGTGCGCGCCGAGATGGTGAGCAAGTACGACTATCCGAACACAGAACGTGCGGCAATCCAGATACGGCGTGATTATCTTCTCGAATACGCGGACAAGACAAACCGAGCTATTGTTGCTCTCTGGTACGAATGGAATAGTGGACCAAACCTGGACGCAAATGGGAAACCATATACAAAGAAGGACTTCGGTGACTTTCTCCTGCCTGGCCGAATGGTTGGGCTGAAGAGGGACATGACAGATCGAGACACGGTTATTGCTGAGTTCTGGGGCTTTCGCCCAGTTTACTTACCGAAAGTCACCCAGGATATATCGTCCACACACGATGAATTGCCCTCTCTCCTTTGGCCTGGAATCAAGGAACCGGTATCGCGAGACACATACAACGCTTTCGAACTCCAGGGGAAGCTTGTATATGTACAAGATAGTGTTCTTGACGTCTATGAAGAACACCCAGAAACCTACACGGTACACCCAGACACTGGCGGGGTTTCCTATGCAGGCCAATGGTCCGTATCGTATTGTCATCGCTGCGAGCGTAATCTAATTGCTCTGGAGGTCAAGAAACTCTATGAAGGCGCGCCCGGGGATGTCATTCGGCACTGGTATAAGCACGCCGTGCCCCCACCATCGAAAGCTCGGCGGAATGTCGCTAACGTCGCAACGCGGTCCCATAGAATTGTCTCCGGATTGCTGTCACTCGGCGAAGCACTAAGTGAATTGTCAACCTTGTCGGGCATGGTGAGTATAGCCGCAAAAGAATTCGTTGGCCTGGACGGTGACGCGCTACGAAGAACTTGGTGGTATCACCACAATGATATACGACCGATTACTCGCCGGATTCCCATCGATATGGGAAAACACGCATTCTTGGATCGTTGTGAGTTTCTGGCGAAGCTCCTCATCGAGGGCCTCAATGAGCGAAATCTTCGACGCCTGCTGATAGGCTTGGGCATGCTCACAGAAGAGACTAATGGACTTCGCACCCTAAAGCTCCTAGATCGAGTATTACAGTCGGCCCTAGTTGCCAGAGAGTCGGGTCTCCATGTGGTTGAAAACCGTGATTTGATTCAGGAGCGCTACAGAGAGAAACAGGCTACTCTGAACGACGGCGAGTTCTTGCCTTCACCCGCAGCGTTTCTCTTCACCTTGTATGATGTGAGAACCAAGCTGGCCGCCCACCGGGGAGGAAAAGATGAGGAGCTACTATCCTTCCTCGGAATCAGCGGAGCCCATGTTGCATCGGGATGGGGCAAACAAATGGATGTCGTCTACGATCTTGCCGGCGAGACACTGGAGGCATCTGCCCAAGTGATTCTCGATGCCGTGAGGGAAACGAAGGACCTCTGAATGTGAATGCTGCAAAGGCCATAGCCAGCTATCATCGGCTGCGCGGGGAGGCATTGTGGCGGCTGCTTGCCGCCGACAATGGACCTGCAGCCCTGGCGTTGCTGCAGGCGCACCTACTAGAGGAAAATCGTACTCTTCCGGCCTCAATTCTCTTCGAACGCTTGGGGAAAGATTTGGAGACCTTGCGAGCACAGGGTGAGGATTTGCCGCAGACGGCACAAGCCTATGTTGCAAACTGGCTTGCTGCGGGCTATCTTACGCGCCGTTTCCCTGTCGGCGCTTCGGAAGAGGAGTATGAGCTTACGGCGGCGGCGGCTGGTGCAATCCGTTTCATCAACGGGCTGATCGATTATCGTACGACCGCAACCGAAAGCCGGTTGTCCACCGTTATCCTGCAATTGGTCCGGCTCGCAGAAGAGACAGAGACCGATCCAGAGCGTCGAGTTGCAGCACTACGGGCTGAACGTGAACGTATAGACAGAGAAATCGAAGCGGTTCAGCGTGGCCGAATACAGGCCTTGCCCGAGGAGCGTGCCCTTGAACGCGTTCGCGATACCATTGGTCTCGCAGGAGAACTCGCGGGGGACTTCCGAAACGTGCGCGATGAATTTGATCAACTTAACCGTGACCTCCGTGAGCGGATTATGGACAACGACGAAAGCCGCGGCGAAGTACTCACCGCTCTATTCGCGGGTGTAGATCTAATCGCAGAAAGCGATGCCGGACGGACGTTTAGCGCATTCTGGCGGTTGCTCACTGATCCCGAGCAGAGCGCTACGCTGGAAGAAGCCCTCGATAGAGTGCTCTCTCGCGCCTTTGCTGGCAAGCTTCAGCCGCAAGAACGTAGATTCCTGCTTCGCATAGTTCCCACGTTGCTTGATCAGGGCGGTATGGTTCACGACGTTCTGCAGCATTTCGCTCGAAGTCTGAAGCAATTCGTTCAGAGCAGGGAATACCTTGAACAGCGCCGCATGAATCAACTCATTAAAGGAGCGCAACGCGCCGCATTGTTCCTGAAAGACAGCGTCAAGGCGACCGACTCACTCCATTATACCCTCCAACTCTCTACCACCCGCCTGCGCTCCGTAGACCAGTGGGTTCTTTACGACCCATCCCAGAACGCGATTGAGAAGGGAGTGATGGAGGGCGATTCCGCCGTGATCGAACTAGGTATAATCAGCGACTTGGTTGCTCACTCGGAGATCGACTTCCGCTCACTTAAGACAAATATCCGCATGGCCCTCGGAGAGGACTCGCCGATTACTATCAGAGGAATTATGGAGCGGTTTCCTGCAACCCAGGGTTTGGGAAGCGTGGTTGGCTATCTGGCTCTTGGAAGCCGTTACGGAATACTCACCCCCGAACAAAACGAGGTCGTCCGATGGAAAGGTGAGGACGGTCCGTGGCGCCTTGCGTCTATTCCCACCGTATATTTCACCCGGGAGAAGAGCCATGAGTTTGTCTGAATACGATGAAGAAGGAGTCGTGTCAGAAGCGCTTGAAAGCGCTGACGACACCCTCTATCCCGGTGATACCGGACATCTACAGTTGGACACGCGCCGTGTCTTTGTACAACTACTGTCCGGTCCATTTCTGGATGGCCGGCGACATTCGCGACTCTGGCCGATTCTGGCACGTGATGAGACTATTCTTCGCTCACGTTTGTCGGAGTTATTCCTTGACCTTGTCGTGGACCATGACCAGCAAGTAGCGTTCACGCGGCAGGCAGAGGTGGGCGATCTGGATGCCCCAGTATTGCTACGACGTTCTCCATTGACATTCCTAGACTCAGTCCTGTTGCTCTTTTTGCGTTATCGCCTGACACAAGCTGATGCACACGGGGAGCGCGCCACCGTTGATGCTGACGATATCATTGAGTACCTCGTCACTTACGAACGCGCAACAAATACAGACCACGCCGGGTTCAATAAGAAAGCACAAGCCTCTATCGAGAAAATGAAGAAAAACAGTATCCTTCAGAAGATAAGGGGGAACGAAAACCGATTTGAAGTCTCTCCGACGCTCAAACTGTTGTTTTCCGCGGAAGAGGTTCAAGCTCTCTCACTCCAGTATCATGCGATGGCCTCGGATACCTATGCGGGCGTTGCGGCTGAGCCGGACACCGACGAGGAGGTCGAATAATGTCCGCTGACCTCAGCCAAACGCAGCTCTTTCAGTCCCGGGATCAGTTCCGGATGTGCCGTCTGCAGGTTTTCAACTGGGGCACTTTCGAAAGACTTCATACCATTCCGATAGCGGAAAAAGGGTTTCTGTTTGTCGGCCGTTCGGGCTCTGGAAAAACCACTCTTCTCGACGCCTTCTCCGCGTTGCTTGTTCCGCCGAAATGGGTGAACTTCAACGCCGCGGCACAGGAAATTGAACGCCGTGGACGCGACCGGAATCTGACGACCTATATTCGCGGCGCCTGGGCGGAACAGAAAGACGGCGGTTCGGGAGAAGTCGTTACACAGTATTTGCGCAAAGGAACGACATGGTCCGCGCTCGGGTTGATGTTTCAACACACGAACGGACGGCTGTTGACGCTGGTTCAAGTCTTCTGGATTCGCGGCAACGCCAGTGGAATCGCGGATGTTCACCGCCATTTCATCATCTTCGAACGGGAATTCGACCTGAAGGAGTTGAGTGATTTCGATCTCGATCTGAGACGGCTCAAGCAGACATTTGCCGATGCGCATCATTTTGGACAATTCAACCCGTATTGTGAGCGATTCAGGCGTCTCCTCGATATTGATAATGAGATGGCCCTGCGATTGCTGCACAAGACACAGTCCGCAAAGAACCTCGGCGACCTCAATACCTTTCTGCGCGAGTTCATGCTTGACCGCCCGGAGACCTTTAACGCGGCGGAAATGCTCGTGAAAGAATTTGGCGAGTTGAATGACGCCCACGTGGCCGTGGTAACCGCGCGCGAGCAAGTGCAGACGCTTATACCCGCTCGCAAAGACCACAAACGGTTCGAGGAAGTCCGTGCAGAACGAGATCGCCTGGACGCGCTCCGTCTTGCGGTAGATCCCTTCCGGGAAGCGCGGCGAATGACGCTGCTAGAAGAACGTCTGGCTAAACTGGCGGTTAGAGCCGAAGGTCTGGCCGGCGAGATTCGCGTAGTCAAGGACACCTTGGACAATCACCGCCATAACCTTCTGGATCTGGAAGAGGAACATCGCCAGTTGGGCGGCGACCGGATAGAACGATTTGAGGCTGAACGGCGACAGCTTCGAGAACAGCACGCAGAGAGACTGCGCAAGCGAAATCAGGCGCAGGAAGCGTGCAACGGCTTGGGGTGGTACATGCCGTCGACTCCACAGGGCTTTGCGGAACTTACGGACCGCGCTCGGAGTGAACTGGACGATTGGCAGCACCGCGCCGAGTCAGTGCGTGAGAAGTTGGTGGATCTGTCCACGGCAAAACGCGACAAAGAAAAGGAGTTTGTGGAGACTCGTAAAGAGGTTGATGCACTTCTTCGACAACCCTCGAATATTCCTGCTCAAATGCTGGAGCTGCGTAGCAATATTGCCAGTGCGCTCAAGCTGGACGAGAGCTCCCTGCCGTTCGTGGGCGAGTTACTCGAAGTAAAATTGGAGGAGAACGCTTGGCGCGGGTCCATCGAGCGTGTCTTGCACGGGTTTGCTCTATCTCTCCTTGTCGAAGAACGCGACTATCCGGCGCTGTCCAACTATCTCAATGAAACGCATTTGGGCGGACGCGTCGTCTACTACAAGACCACATCCCCCTCTGGAACTGGTGGAACACCGGGCATGATCTCCCTCATCCGAAAGTTGCGCGTCAAAGACACCCAGCATCGGCTTTGGCTTGAAGAGGAACTCTACCGGCGTTTCGACTATGCCTGTGTTGATTCGATACGCGCGTTTAGGCAGGAAGATCGCGCTCTGACTCAGGCGGGCCAGGTCAAGCACAACCGCAACCGCCATGAAAAGGACGACCGCCACGACGTCAACGACCAGCGCTTCTGGGTGCTGGGCTTCGATAATCGCGATAAACGCTCGATCTTCCAAACACTGCTACAAGAACTCGCGGTTCAGATCAGCAATCTTACGGATGAGATCAACACGCTTCACAACGACGACGAAAGCGGCCGTAAACGTGCCATGTTCTCTCAAACACTCGGTAATATGCAGTGGCAAGAAGTGGATGTTGCCTCGTTGAACGACCGCCTGCGCGACATCGCGCAACATCTGGAACAATTGCGCCACGGCAATGCGGCCCTCGATGAAGCGGGAAGAAGACTTGAAGCGCTAAGGACGCAAATAGAGAAAGTGGAAGACTCGCTACGAAAGAAATGTGTTGAGGAAGAGCGGGTCGGAGAAGAAGCCAAGTCACATACCGAAAAGCTGGACGCATTGCGCTCGTCTGCCGAGGGATACAGACTGAATGAAAACGAGAATCAAGATCTTCAGGAACGTCTCGAAGCGCTCGGCCAGGCCATAGGCCTTGACAACCTGGACCGCCAGATGGGGTTGGTCGAGCGCAGATTATCGGACGAAATCACTTCTTTGGAGAAAGAACGAAACCTGCTCGAAAAAAGGATCGAACAATGCTTCGCTGAGTTCAAACGACGCTGGCCCATGGAGGCGGGCGATGTGGACGCCACCCTCGCGAGCGCCAGTGATTTCCTTGCCAAGCTCATCCGGTTGGAGATTGATGGCCTGCCGTCTCACGAGAAGCGATTCTTTGATTTGCTGCAAACGCAGAGTCATCAGAATCTGGCGGCGCTTGGCACGCATCTGCAGCAGGCACAGCGCGAAATCCGCGACCGCATGGAACTGGTCAACGAAAGCCTCGCCGAGACCGAATTCAACAAGGGAACCTTCCTGCGAATCGAAGTCAGCGACCGGCTACTGCCTGAAGTGGTGGAATTCAAGCAAATGATTCGACAATCTCTAAGCCATGCGTTCGAAGCCGACCGGGAAATAAGCGAACAGCGATTCCTGATTATTCGCGAACTGGTCAACCGGCTTTCCAGCCAGGAAACAGTGGAAAAGCGCTGGCAGGAATCGGTGCTTGATGTCCGTCAGCATGTCGAATTCATTGGACGGGAATTGGACCAGGACGGCCGCGAAATCGAGGTCTATCGAAGCGGTGCTGGAAAATCCGGCGGCCAACGACAAAAGCTGGCAACGACTTGCCTTGCGGCTGCGTTGCGCTATCAACTCGGGGGCAGCGACCACGAGTTGCCCGTTTATGCGCCGGTTGTTCTGGACGAGGCATTCGATAAAGCTGATAATGAGTTCACAGCCCTGGCCATGAACATTTTCAAGAATTTCGGCTTCCAGATGATTGTGGCGACACCGCTGAAATCAGTCATGACGCTCGAGCCCTTCATTGGTGGAGCCTGCTTTATCGACATCGGAGACCGGCAACGATCAAGCGTTTTGCTTATCGAATACGATGAAGAGAGGCAGCGACTGGACTTGCCAGAGCAAAGCCATGGGGGAACACCTGTTGCTGTTTCCTGAGCATGTCAAGTCAAAGCTCGCACGCCAATACGCGGCCAAACACGGCGACTGGCTGACCGGAGGAGGCGTTTGGCCGCTTGCTATTCCTTTGGGAATTCCGAATGAAAAGGACGCACGGGCACATCTCGACATTGTGCGGAACTGGCTCGATGCCTGGAGTGCCTGGCGAGGTTCCGGATGCCTGGAGTGGCACGAACGGCATTGGAATACTCTGGGAATTCAGCGTCTACCCAAGACACTCTGCCTGGTAAATGCCGGCCAAGTCGCCGATTGGCTGGGCGAAGATGGACGCTGGAAGCGTGCCATCGACCGTTACGGGTGGCTTGTCGAAAGATGGCCAGCGCTACGCGGCACGTTGCCCAAGCATTTTGAAGTGTTGGCGGACTACAGCGAACAGGATTTTGGCCGTCTCCATATATTGATAGCATGGCTCTCGGATAATCCGAAATCGAATCTGTACCCTCGTCAACTTCCAATTACTGGTTTGGACAGTAAGTGGCTTGAGAAAAGAATGAGCTTGACGCTTAGCCTGCTGTCTTCGATCCATGGCGTCGGCGACAACTCGGATTTCTTTGACGGCTGCGGTCTACGCCCCATTCCAAGGTTGGTGCGAATGCGCATTCTCGATCCCGAGCTGCGGAGTTGCGCGGGCGGACTCAGCGATCTCTCGGCGCCCGCCGATGACCTGGCCATACTCCCCTTACAAATAAGGTGCGCAATTATCGTGGAGAACCTCCAGACCGGACTTGCCTTCGAGGAGCTTTCCGGAACTGTCGTGCTAATGGGACTAGGATATGACGTTGAACCCATCGGTCAGTTCGGTTGGCTTTATGGAAAGCCGGTATTCTATTGGGGAGATCTTGACACACACGGTTTCGCCATATTGAATCGCGCGCGGGCCTATCAGCCTCAGATTGCCTCTTGCCTCATGGATGAAAGCACCTTGCTTAGCCACAAAGCGCTCTGGGGTGTAGAGACAAAACAACACGGGGCAATGGAATTGCCCAACCTCACCAAAGAGGAATTGGATGTATATCATGGATTGAAGGAACAACGTTGGGGCCACAATGTCCGGCTGGAACAGGAGCGCGTTGACTGGTTGGTGGCCTGGGAGGAAATCCGGAAGCGTCACTTTGCCCTTGGCCCCAAGATATGATTTGAGGACATGACTTGAAGTCTATGCACAAAGTGAGAATAATATCACCACTCAGTTGAATGTTCGCTTGCCGTGCTTTCCGTCTTCGCGTTATGAGAGCCGTTATGAACAGGGTTCCTTCTGGGGAGCCAGACATTTTTCCGCTAAACTGCGGATGTCATAGATTAACGCGAAGGCCTGAGATGATGAGTCTCGGGCCTTTGTCGTATCTGCCCGTATTATCGCCACTTACGCCACCGCCTACATTTCCTGAAACTCTCTGTTTTGCAAACACATTTCCGGCGGCCCAGGCGCAACAGGGTCATTTACACCCGGTCGACGGCTGCAACCTCTGCGAAACACTGAGACTCTCGGATTAACACCCCGAACGAGTTAACAACCTTGTTGCACCCGCTGAACGGATGTAACCATGCGAAATTCTGCGCGACTTCGCCAGGCCTAATGGCGGAAACAAGGGGCATATCAATATGCCCCGTGATTTTGTAAACTCTCAACACCATGGCGACGCACATTAAAAACCTTCTTCGCGTGGCCGAAACCAAAGACCTGGACCTGGGCCTTGTGCGCAGTCGATCTAATCGGCGCTGGGTGAATTCTTTACCTTCGACCAGGTCTCTTTTGGTCAATTGGTTCATTTCTCCGACACCGTCGTCCGCAGGTCGATGGCATGGCTTTGGACGAAGCGGATGGTTGCGGATTCCTCGCCAAGCGTGACGAGCAACTCTAGGGCGTCGTCCATTCGGGCAAAGGCATCCCTGAGTCTGTCTCGCGCATCGTCCGGTCCATGGAACACGAACTCGTCGTACTTCGCCGCGCAAACCGGGCAGAGCGCGAGGTGGTTGGCGCTGTGCTCACCCGGCAAATCGAAGGCTTCGACCTTCTCGAAGTAGTGCTTACCGTTCTTCTTTCGGAAGGGCATCTCGTCCTGGCAGATCTGGCAAATCAACTGATCGTCGTCGTTCGTGTAGAGATCCCGAAGGTATTCGTCCACCCCATCCTTGCCTTGCGTTCGGCTGGTTCGGATGCTACGCTCCCGCTTCTCATACAGCTTATCGGGAGCGTCGGCCGCTTTCTCCAACGCCTTGTTTTTGCGCCGCTCTGGATCAGCAGAGGCCCGCTCCGGGAACGCGGGTTTCGCTTGCCGGCTTTCCCGCCACCTCTGGAATCCATCGGGATCCTCCTTCTTCAACCTTGCCATTTCTTCGGCTTCTTCCGGTGAGTCGAAACCGACATCCCTCAAGACCTGCTCTTTGCGCTTGTACTCCTGTGATTGGCGCTCCTTCTCCCGTCTTTGTGCCTCGCGCCGCTCCTCAACACCTTCCCCAAACTCTAGGTCACGCAACCACTGCCAGCCGGTTTGATATTCGAAGCCATCCGGTAGCTTCTCAGCGACCGCGTCGCGAGGCTGGACGAATTCGGTCTTCTTGACATTTTGTTGAGGAACCCATTGAGAACTTCTGAGATCCCACACTAACGTTGAATACGCTTTGTGATAGGAGCCTGAACGGTTTCGCCTGTAGTAGGCGTGCAGTTGTCTATCCGTTACCCCACACATGGTCCGCCAAATTAGCCGTGCCTTGGGAACCGAAGCATTTGCAAGAAGCTGTTTGAATTCCAACACCATATAGTCTTCATCTATTGAATTGTATGTGACTTTCTGGCCAGAAACCTGACTCAGCCAACTCTTCCACTCGGGATGCGTTACTGTAATTGGAATCTGCTTCACTTGTAGGCGAATCTGGGACCCTGATTTTGCAGCAAAGCCACCCAATCGCTCCGAGCTTATGCCCGATTTCTCATACACGCTTGACAAAGGACGCTTATTGCGTTGCATCTCGGGCGTCTCATAGTAGGCGCTAAGTCCAGTATCCATATACGGCGCGTCAAGATAGACGCCCGATGATTGCACCCATTCGACATCTTTTTCCCCATCCACCATAAACAGATATGCTTCCGCAAAAAGAGTATTTTTCTCGGGATTCTCTTCGAGGAACCGCATGAATCGGCGCAAATGACTATAGTGGTCTTTGCGATTGGGGACCTCCGATTCGTAGGTGTAATAGTATTTGAGAAGCGCCTCAATCTCAACGCGCTCATCCACTTCGCCAACACCAATGTACTCAAGGAATTCGCGCGCCTTCTTGTTTTCTTCTTTGCGCGCAAAATAAACGCCCTTCGCCACACGAGGAAACTTGTCGTCGTGTTCGACCCCATCGGTCGGGAAAAAGCAATCGCTTCCCTTGCGATAGGTTCCATCACTGCAGCGAACAAGACTAAGACTTGCGAAAGTGCCTTTTCTCTCCGCTGCCGCAGTATAAGGGTACTTGGGGGCGGCGTTTATGTAATCCATCAGCATTTCGTACAAGATTTGCTGCCATTTTTCATCCTTGCTGCCCATCCATTGTCCCAGAACATCCTTGTTCAGCCTGCCCAATACTTTAACGAGTTCGGCTGCGTCCCATTGCGCAATACCAAGCATTGACAAGAAGTTATCCTCGCGCTGATTCCGCTGGGATGGGTTTGCTGCCCAGATTGGGGGGAAGTAGTCATCACCCAAAAGTATGACTAGATCGTCGTCGTCGATAAGGTCCGAAAGTGCTTTCGCCCCCCGAAAGATGCCGGATGCCGCGGCGTGTCCACCGAGCTTCATGGGGACAAGATTCTGCTCCTTGAATTCCCGAAACAGCCGGTTCATGAGTGATTGATAGAACTTCGGCAGATTGTCCTTGTCGTTGGGCAGCACCGCCAACGCGCGAACGGTCAACAAGCCTTGATCGCGGATGGCGGTCATTGATTCGGCCAGCAGGTCGGCCAGGTGATCGCGCAACGCCTTATTCCCCGCGCAATCGCGGACACTGTCGCGTGCGACCGTCGAGGCGAAAGGCGCATGGAGATGGAAACGCAGGTTGGAGGTCTCTTTATCCGCCGGGAAGTAGATACATACACACCCCGGGTCCATCGGCGCGAGTTCCCATTCGGGGGTGGCATCCGCGCCGCTGTCTTTCTTCGTTTTCTTCTCCTTGGCGTCCGCTTTTGTCTCGACCGGCAACAATCCGAAGGCCACGGCGATGCGACAGGATTTTACTTTCTCGTCTTCTTTCTCAACCTCTTCGTCTTCAACCTGCACTTCCTTATCGAACTTCAGAAACCATGTGGACGAAGGTGTAAGTTCGTTCGGCTGTTGCACGCGAATCTCGAATCGACTTCCGCCAAGAGCGATTCGTTCAATATAGCCCAACGATGAATCAGGGAGAAGATACTCTATCTTGCGGATGCGCGTGAGAAAGAGCAAGGTCGTCGCGCCGAGCGCGCTGAGAAGTGTCTCAATCTCGCTCCTTGCCTGCTCACGCGCTTTCTTGGGGTTGTCAAACGGCAGGACGAATCGCGTCTGTTTTTCGCTGAGCTGGCTTCGTGAAAGCCCGTCCAATTCTGGAACCACCATATCACGGATTCTGAAATGGAACTTGCCTGATTCCACTTCGGGTGTTTCGGTGTAAGCAAACACCGCCTTGAAACCGACGCCAAATTTTCCTATCGCTGTCGCATCGGCGCGCTTTGGGCTCTTGCCGATGCTGGTAATGGCTTCAACATCATTGAGCGAAAAAAGGCGCTCGCCGTCGTGCTCGAACTCAATGCGGTCATCATAGAGGATGAACCGCACTTCGTTGGCAAGAGCATCCTCAGCATTCTGGAGCAATTCATATACGAAATGCGCCTTATCCGGATAAATATCCGAGAGAAAACGATTGAATGTCTCGAATTCACCCCGTTTGCGCAGAACCTCAACCAATGTTCTTCCGGATTCCGCAATGTCATCAAAGGTCATAGCCATGAATCCTACTCTTTCTCATTCATTGATGTGACGCGCAGTATCCCCCAGCCGACAGGTTGCGTCGTGACATCGGCTCTGTACATTGCTTCTCCTATCTCATGAATGTGGCGAACAAAGTCGGCCTGTGCATTCTCTCCCTGCCGGGATTTCATAGTGCGGATTTTGTCGTTTCGTGCTTCGGCCAATTGGGCATCGAGGAGCGCCATGCGGGCCTTGTGGCTGGTCTCGAGACTGGAGCGGCGAAACTCGGCGACGCGCTGGGTGTTCTCGATATGTCCCGCGCGGGCATCGGACCATGCTTCGTAGTGGCGGCTTTCGATCGCGTGGCGCGCTTCTTTGGTAATCGTGTCGGGCGCAACCTCGAACCCCTCGGCACCGGCCAGCAACCGCAGGAACTCGCCGGTAAGGGCCGGATTAGTCGTGACGGGCCGGAACTCGACGTCGTCGCGGATGCCGTGGTACTGCCACTGGTAGATGGCGAAGGGATAGTCGCCCGGTGACACGGCATCGGTAGAGACACGAATGCCAACGACGGGCGCACTATCACCGGCGCCTCCGACGGCGCGGGCAGCCTGGACGGCCAGCGGATGAATGGGCGTGATGAGACAGATTGTCCGATCCTCGACGGCCAAGACGGAATCAAAGGTGACGGACAAGTTTGGCTCATTGCCCTTGAGCCATGTTTCCCACTCCCGGGCGATGGGAGAAGTGCGGTTCTCGATGGCCGCAAAATCCTTTAGCAGCGCCTCGCGGGCCTCGCGGGCCAGACGCAGGCGTTTCTTCGGTCCATCCCCGGTCAGAGGGGATTCCTCCTTTCCGGCGCGGTCGCGCAGATATTCCACGACCAGCCGTTCGAGCGAAGAGGCGGAAAGCCAGTAGCTGGAAGCGTCCTCGACATCCTGCTTGAACTGATCGGCGGGCATGCGTAGGCCGAACAATTCGGTCTGGCGCGTTTCAAGATCCTGCTGTTCCTTGACAAGCCGAATGCTGTTGTCAGCGAGTTGTTCCAGTTTGGCCTGACGTTCCGCCGGCGACAGGGAAAGGTTTTCGGCAACGCTTGTGATCTCGCGGGTGACTTCGCCCAGGATCGCTTCGTTGGCTCCGAGCGCGCGTTCGAAGACGCCGATGCGCAGCAGACAGCGTTCGTAGATTTCGGCGTCGATGGTATTCGGGGTGATGAGGTTGTAGATCGCCACGGCCTCGCTGGTCTGCCCCCAGCGGTCAATACGACCGATACGCTGGTCGATGCGCATCGGGTTCCAGGGTAGGTCATAATTCACCATGCAGTCGCAGAACTGATAATCGAGCCCCTCGCAACCGACCTCGGAGAAGAGGAGCACATCAAGGGCTTCGGCATCGTCACGGTTCATTTCAAATCGCGCGCGAAGCGCGACGCGGTCGTCGTCGCCTACCCCGCCATGGATCAGGCCAACGCGGAAACCGTCATCCTGAAGGGCCTTGTAGATGTAGGCGAGCGTGTGGCGGAAGCTGCTGAAGAGCATGACTTTATTATTCGGGAGCGACTGTTTGTCTTCGAGAATGCCTTTCAGGGCAAGGAACTTGGGGTCGGCGTCGGGATCGCATGGCAGGGCTTCTGCCTGACGCAGGGCATCGTCGATGAGTTGCCGAACCGTCGGCGCCGCGCGATCGATGTCGAGATCAATCCCGTCGTCCTCGCCCTCCTCCACGCTCAGGCAGTCGAGTTCGTCAAATCGGCGAGAGAGGATGTCCTGGAGAAACGGCGCCAGCGCCTGTATGCAGCTCGCCGTCTGTCTGCGGATGGTCGTGAGGAGGAACCGGACCGATTGAGTGCCATGTAGTTTGGCATAGACGGCGGCCTGGGCTGCGATGACGGCATCGTGTAGACTTTTCTGCTCGGGAGTGAACTCGACTGTCACCGTCTCGGGTTTGCGCTGGGTAAATTCGCCAATATCGCGGCGCAGAGTGCGGTTCATCAGACCAGACAGCGTGTGCAACTGCTCGATGTTTCGAATCGCATGTACGCGGACAGCCCGGTCATCACCGGCATCGGTGAGGGAATCAAAGACTTCCTGAAAACGAGGATCATTCCGCAACACTGATCGGCCCCAGGGCGTTTCGGCGGCATCCGTCAAGGCTTCACACGCTTCTTCGACCCAGTCAGGGCCACCCTTGCGTGCGCAGAGAGCAGCTTGGTTGATGTGCGCGTTCGGTTCGGTGATGGCATCATAGCTGGCCTTGTCGATGATGATGTCGGGACGCAAGGTGTTCAGAAGCACGAAAAGATCGTTATCGCTCATCTGAATCGGTGTCGCGGTGAGAAAAACGACCGCCTCGGCGTTCTCGCAAAAGAACCGAATGGCCTCGTAGCGTTGCGTGTTTGCGTTGCGGATGTGGTGTGCCTCGTCAATAATCACGAGGTCGAACTGCGGCGGCGGGTCGAGTTGGAGCAGGCCCTTCCGGCGCTTACCGCTCCCATGCAGAATTTCGTCGGTCAGGAGCGAGAAGGGAAGGATGGCCTTCTCGTAGCGCTGTGGCCATTCGCCGTCGAGATCCATCTCGGAGATGCAATGGCGCAATTTGGGGCCGTCGAGGTGCTCAAAACGCTCATCGAATCGCTTCATTTCACGTCGCCATTTCTCCTCCGTAACAAGAGGGCGGGGACAGGCGATGAGCACACGCCGGATATCGCGGCGGGCCTGGAGTTCGCGAAGAATCAACCCGGCCTCGATCGTCTTTCCAACGCCGACACTATCGGCGATCAGCAAGCGAGGCCGGTCGGAGCGGATGAACTTCAGTACGGGACGGAACTGATAGGGGATCAGTTCGATGCGCGCGGCGTGGAGCGAGTAAAGATTTGATATGCCCGGGTGTAGGAGTTGCAGGGCCGTCAGGTGGGCATGGAATTCACGCAGAGACGCAACAGTCATCGACTCGTCTTTGAAGTCGCCCAGCATGAGTTGGCTTTCGTAATAAGAGGCCTTCCTGCCGTCGAGGAAGACGTGATAGCGGGTTTCCTTTTCGCCTGGCATCGCGGCGATAACCGCGCCGGATTTTGAGGGATTGGCGCGCAGCCGAACGACGTCGCCAAGGGCGTATGTTGTCTGCCGCTCTGGTTGCGGAGTGGCCTGCTGCTGGAGCACAGTTTCAGGGTGTGGAGATGGTGGCTTGCTCAAAACGGTTTCCTTTGCTTCCCGAATCTCCGATAAAAGCGGGTTGTCGGGGGAAAGGAGAATCAGAAAACGCTGAAGCGTATCCAGATCACGATAGATGTCTTCGCCCGATGGCGCCGCTACCTGCTCGTGCGCCCAGCGGTTGCGGACCGTCTGCATCTCCTTGACAAAATTGCGGCTCTCGTAGGGCCAGTTCCGTGATTGCGCGAGATCGAACCAGTTTTGATCCAGAACGCGTAGCAGCGCGGCAAGGTCGAGTTGTTCCAGATGGTCGATGCCTTGACGTTCCACGGCCTCCTGTTGCCGAAACGAGAGTTTGCCGTAGACCCGCTGGCCCCACCAATTCGAGCCGAGCATGGGCAACATCTCTTCCAGAGCATGGCAGAGTGAATGGGCTGCTTTCTGCAGCAGACCTTGCATGCTTACCAAGTGGGTTTTGGCGTCTGTATCCATCCTGGCTTTCGTCCTCTCATGTGGTCTCCATGATCCATTGCCTTCGCTCGTGTCTGAACAGGATAGTTCTCAATCACTCCGAATCCTTGTTTCGCACCTCTTGCCAAAGTTCTTTAATGCGATGTTGTACCAAAGGCGAAGGAATTCCTTTTCCTCTGCAAGCAGTGGTGGTTCACGCGGTGTCGCGCTATGTCCAAAACAGTACAAGGAGTGAGTATTGTGAATCAAACGCGAAAAACTGTCCTTCGTGGAAATATCGAGAAGGTTTTCTATGCCGGGTCAAGGTTTTCGGCGGGAGGATTAACCACAAGGGGCACAAAGAGCACAAGGGGGGAGGCAAAGAGATATTGGACAGGATTACAGGATTGACGGGATTGGGAAGGGGAGGGGAGATTAACCACAAGGGGCACAAAGGTCACAAAGGAAGAGGGGGGAAGGGGGGGCACGCGAAGACGCGGAGGACGCGAAGGGGGAGGGGGAGATTAACCACAAGGGGCACAAAGAGCACAAAAAGAGAAGAGGGGGAAATTTGACCACGGAAGGGACGGACCACACAGAGGGGAGAGAAGGGAGGGGGAAGAGATATTGGACAGGATTACAGGATTGACGGGATTGGGAGGGGGAGGGGGAGGGAGAGGTCCGCGATGCCCTGATGGATGCATGATGTTATACTTGAGTTTGCGAAAGGCGGAGCATAAACATGGGGAAGAGCCACGTCATCAACAGTAACCAACTTGAGGCTATGTTCAAAATTTTGGTGGATACCAACGAAGGCCTGACCGGCTCTGAGATCGGCCACGACAGGGAAGGGACGCAGATATGAAATTATCGCGCGACAAGCAGAATGCGGCGAGGGGCTTCATCCACGACAGGGGGCGCCCCCTGGAGCGCAGCCTGTTTGCGTATCATTTCGAGGAGGGTTTCCAAGACAACGTTTTGGCCGAGCTCATGAAGTTCCAGAACCCGGACGGGGGTTTCGGTCACGGCCTTGAACCAGACTTCAGAGTACCGGACTCTTCGGCCCTCGCCACTTCTACCGCTTTACAGTACCTGCGGGAGACAGGCGCGGGCGCCGACAATTCACTTGTGCGGAAAGCCATTGAGTATCTGCTTAATCTTTATGATTCGGAACACCAGCTTTGGCCGATCATTCCGCTTCACGACAACACTGCGCCCCATGCGCCGTGGTGGACGTATGACCCGGCAAAAATGGCGCGATGGAGCGAGCGAAGGGCTAATCCGGGGGCTCAGATTATTGCGCATCTCCACCACTATCGCAGCTTGGCACCGACTGATTTTTTAATGGAATGCACCGAGGCAATGCTATTCCATCTCGAATCACTCCCCGACGCCATGGAGATGCATGATATCGGTTGCTATGTCTTCCTTGCAGAAACCAAAAGCCTGCCGGAGCACATGCGAACCCGCATCGTGGGGAAAATTCAGCGTGCCATAGACTGCACGCTCGCGCGAGAACGCCCGCAGTGGGAAAGTTACGGACTGAAACCGCTGAGTGTGGTTGCTTCACCGGATTCGCCATTTGCGCCAAGGATATCAGCGGAAATCGAACGCAACCTTGATTATGAGATCGAACGGCAGGATGCCGATGGAAGCTGGGCGCCGAATTGGTCATGGGGGGGCGCATTCCCCAAAGCATGGAATGATGCTGAGCAGGAATGGCGAGGGGTGCTAACGCTCCAAACACTTAGAACCCTACGCAATTTTGGCCGCCTGGCGTGACTCTGACAACGAGCGGTTATGCTTGAGCAACAGGATATTATGCCGGCGTGGGGGAGGATTAACCACAAGGGGCACAAAGGGCACAAAGGAAGAGGGGAAATTTTGACCACGGAAGGGACGGAGCATGCGGAATGAAGAGGAGGGAGGGGAAAGAAGTATTGGACAGGATTACAGGATTGACGGGATTGGGAGGGGGAGGAGAGATTAACCACAAGGGGCACAAGGGGCACAAAAAAAGAGGGGAAATTTTGACCACGGAAGGGACGGACCACACGGAGGGAAGAGGAGGGAGGGGAAAGAAGTATTGGACAGGATTACGGGATTGACGGGATTGGGAGGAGGAGGGGGGCTCCGGGCCCGGCGGGGGGGCGCCGGACCCGGAGGGTGATTGGGGGATGGGGGGCCGGGGTTTACCAGCTTTCCTTGTCGTGTTCGATGCGGCGGATTTCTTTGGCGATGCCTTTCCACCGCTTGCGCTCGATGTAGCGGGCGCTGTGGTCCTGGCGCAGCTCCTGGTATTCGACCTCGCGGCGCAGTTTTTCGTGGGCGCGGAGGCGTTCGTGGGAGAGGGTGCCGTCCTCTAGGGCGGCGCGTACGGCGCAGCCGGGCTCGTCGGCGTGGGTGCAGTCGGCGAAGCGGCATTGGGCGGCGATGGTTTCGACGTCGGCGAAGACGGTTTCGAGCCCGTCGACGTCGGACCAGAGCCGGAGTTCGCGCATGCCGGGGGTGTCGATGATCATGCCGCCGCAGGGCATGGGGATGAGTTCCCGGCTGGTGGTGGTGTGGCGGCCGCGGCTGTCGGCGGCGCGCACGGCGCGGGTGGCCTGGCGCGCGCCGCCGAGGAGGGCGTTGACCAGGGAGGATTTGCCGACGCCGGAGGAGCCGAGGAAGGCTCCGGTGACGCCGTGCGGCAGGAGGGCGCGCAGGGCGTCCAGTCCCGCGCCGGTGGCGGCGCTCACGGGGAGGACGGGCGCGCCGAAGGCGACGGATTCCGCCCCGGCGACGCGGTCGGCGACGCCGGGGCAGAGGTCGGCCTTGTTGAGCAGGACCACGGGCCGCGCGCCGCCGTCCCAGGCCACGGCGAGGTAGCGCTCGATGCGGCGGAGGTTGAAGTCACCGTCGAGTCCGGAAACGAGGAAGGTGACGTCCACGTTTGCGGCGGCCACCTGCTCCTCCAGCCTGTCGCCCGCGGCGCTGCGGGAGAAGCGGCTGCGCCGGGGGAGCACGGCGTGGATGGTCGCGGCCTCCCCGTCGGGGCGGGGCGCGGCGGCCACCCAGTCGCCCACGGCGGGCCAGTCGCCGCGCGCGGGGTGATCATGGCGGAAGCGGCCGGACACGCCGGCGCGGCGCTCGCCCGCCTCGTCCGCGAGGTCGTAGGCCCCGCGGTGTTCGCAGATTACCCGGGCCGGGGTCCATCCCCGCCCGGAAAAGGGTTCAAACAGTTCCGCCCAGCGGGCGTCCCAGCCGAGCGCGTCCAGCGCGGGCGTGGGGAGATCGTTGTTCATGGAGGGGTCGTTCTTCTGAAAGAGGCTCATTGCCATTCTCCGTTTTTTTCAAACAAACACACTTCTTCTGCGGGGGACAAACGGAAAAGGTGCGGCGGCGCGGATGCGGCGGAAAAAAAGAACAGCCGCCCCGGACAGGGCGGCTGAGGTGTGAAAGGGTTACACGGACCTCAGCGGCCGGACCGGGGGCGCGGCACCGCACACTGTGCGACAATGACCATAACGCCTCCGTTGTTGTTTTGGCCCCGTGGGGGCCGCCGCCGTTGATTGACTGATGTGTTTATTTTACAGCATGGGGCGGGCGCGCGCAAGCCCGTGTTCCGCCCCAATCGCCAGTTAAGTCATCCATATGCGCGGAGGGACGTGGCAACGGCATGCTGTCTGTCCGGTATGGAGTGCGGTGGCAGAGCGCAGCGGCGACACCGCTTTGGCTGGAGGCATGGCGGACACCTGGAGACTGGCTTTTTGTGTCAACAGGAAAGCGGCGTCGTTGCCGCCGCACTCCAAAAAAAGCGTGCCGGGGCAACACATCACCAGGCCTGCATGCCTTTACGCCTGTTATCCGGCGATTGAGGTTCCGGAGGCTACGCCTTTTTGCGTTTTTTCGGGGGGGCGAAGAGGGGGACGCCGCATTTGCGGGCGGCCGCCGCCAGTGTCTGGTCCTGTGTTGCCAGCGGCAGGCCCGCGCGCATGGCAAGGTCCAGATAGGACGCGTCATAGGTGGAAAGCCGGCATTCGCGGGCCAGCGAAAGGATGTCGGTCAGCATGCGGGCGGGGCTTTCCTGTTCCACATAGACGGGCAGTCCGGCCACAAGCTCAAGAAAGCGGGCCACATCGGCCTTGCCGAGGCGGCGTTTGCGCTCGGCGACAAGCAGCACATTGCCCACCTCCAGCGGCCAGATTGCGGGCACCAGCGCCCCGCTGTCCGCCAGGCTTTCAAGAACCGCGTCGGCGTATTCACCGGCTTCGTCCTCGAAACACCATGCCATGACCACCGAATTGTCAACGACAAAGCGCCCCGTATTCACCGCCGCCCCTCCGTGATCATTTCCCGGATGGTCAGGCCGTCCAGACGCCGCCCCGCGCGCAGCCGTTTGAGCTCCGCGATGACCTCCGCGGCGGGCTTCCGCCGCGAGGAATCGGCGGGCGCGAGGATTGCCACGGGAACCCCGTGTTTTTCGATGATGAACCGCTCCCCCCCGGCCACCCGCTCCAGCAGGCGTGACAAATGCGTTTTCGCCTCGAAGGCCCCAACGGTGTTCATGGCTTCGCTCCTTTCAACCAGTCTTAAACCAGTTTATACCGCCGGGCCTCACAAGTCAAGGCGCGGCGCCGGCGACAAGGGGCGGCCGCCGCGGGGCTACCGCATGGCGGCACGGAGATGGCCGTCCGCGTCGAAGGCGACGGAAACGATGCCGGGCCGTTCCTTCTGGGGGGCCTGGTCGTCGTTGCCGAAGAAGGTGGACCACCACGCGCCGTCCAGGCCGCGGAAAAAGGTGACATGGCCGCCGTCGGGCACGGCGATGTGGCGGGGTCCGTAGGGGCCGAGCAGGGCGGGGGACTCGGCGATCATGCAGTGGTACCGGCCCTTGATGGACTCGGCGGCGGCGAGGTAGTAGCGGCCGTTGGCCTTGAAGAGGGTGGCCCCCTCGAAGCCCACATGGTCGAAGGAGCCGGGGCCGAAGATTCCCGCGCACAGGCTGGAATGGTGGTCCGGTGCGGGGTCGGCGGTGCTTGTCCTGAGCCAGTGGCACGGCCCGGCCAGCCCGTCCATGCCGGGTTTCATCCGGGCGATCTTTCCGCTGTGCCACACGAAATAGACGGATCCGTCGTCATCCTCGAAGAGGGACGCGTCAATTTCGTCGCCCATGCGCGCACCGGGCTGCACGTCCTCATAGGGCCCATCCGCCCTTCCGGAGACGCTCCGGAGCAGCCCCGAGCCGGAGGTTTTCGCGGTGCCGTCCCAGCCGGGCATGCTGTAGGTGAGCCAGAAGGTGCCCTTGAGGTAATGGATCTCGGGGGCCCAGAGCGGTTTCTTCGCCTCCAGATAGGGCTTGTGCCAGGGGCTCGCGCCGTAGCGCCAGACCATGCCCAGCGGCGTCCACGCTTCAAGGTCCTCCGAGCGCCAGACCCGGATGCCGTGGTTGTCACCCCAGAAGGGTTCGCAGGTGCCCGTGAGATAGTAGGCCTTGTCCGGGCCGACGCAGATTGACGTGTCCCGGAGCGGGGTGTCGAAAAGTTTGCGGACCGCCGCCGCGCCGGGGGTGCGGGGCATTTCCGGAGCCCCCTGCGAGCGGCAGCCGCACAGGGCCGTGAGTACACAGAGGAGCGCGATGAGCGCCGGACGATATGGGGTGCTGTTCATGGGGTTCACCTTTTCGCCTCCATCCGGGCGGCGTCCGCCCGCCGCTTCAAAGGATACCGGGGCTGTAAATGCCGCATCAACCGCCGCCGCGGGCCAGCAGCACGGCGTCACCGGCGAAGGGGGCGGTGCGCGCCAGGGGCGCGTCCCCGCCGTTTGCCGCCGGATCCGGGTCGTCGAACCATTCACCGGTCTGCGGGTTGAACCAGCGGAGGGTCCAGGCACCCGGGGGGAGCTGGAGGCGGCATGCGGCGCATGTGTTGGCCGCGTTCGCCGTTTCGGGCGTGCCGGAATCGGGGTTGGCGAGGTAGACAATCACCGCGTTTTTCCCCGCCGCCACCTTGGCGGCGAGGGGAGCGCCTCCCGCCAGGGCGTCGTCGGGGCGCATTCCGGCGAGGGTGAGTCCGCTCTCCTTGAAGAAGGCGTGGATGTGGACGAAACTGTCCGCGCCGCCCCTGAGTACCCCCTCCTTTTTCAGGTCGTAATACCCGCGCACGCCGCGTGTAACACCGTCGTAGGGTTCATAGGTGCGCGCGCCGCCGTATGTCGCGTGGCCGCCCGACAGAAGGCTGGCCCACATCAGGCGGCGGAAATAATAGGCGGCATGCTCCGGACGCTCGTGAATCTCGTAACGGTCCTCCTCGTTCACCACGGGCCTGTCCGCCCTGGCGCGGAACTCCAACAGCAGCGCCCCCGCCACCTGGTCGAGGTCCTCAAAGGTGATGATATTGGACCACGGGGCGCCGGTGAAGGCGTAGCCCGAATAGCGGGCCTGATGGTTCGTCAGCAGCGTGCCCCAGGGCTCGCGCGCGGCCATGTCCCGGCCGATGGCGTCAACCACGGAGGCGGACACGCGGTCCCCCTCCGGCGTTTCCCCCGCCCCCGCCAGTTTCTGGTCGTTGGATATGCACCAGGTCACATTGGGAAAAGCGCTTAGCCGCGCCTGGGCATAGCGCGCCACGAGCCGCGACATTGCGTCGCCCTCCGCGTAGCGGCGCAGTTCCCGCCCGTCCTCGCCGTAGGGGATCAGTTGGAACATGACATGCGGATACCGGTTCAGCGCGTATTGCAGCCGCCGGTCGATCTCCCTCCAGTAGGGCAGGTCGAGGGCTTCGCGGCCGGGGGTGAACAGCGCCTCGACGCCGCCCCGTGACCGGCAGAACCAGGTGCGTATTTTGGTGGCGCCCATTGTGACGGCCTGGTCAATGTAGGCCTGCCACTCCGGCTCGGTGTCCACCACATAGCGGTAGCCCGTGTCGCCGATGTGGAGGAACCATTCGCCGTTGTCATAGGCGAACTGGTGCGGATCCTCCGGATGGGCGCGCAGTTTGCCCGGCAGCGCCGAAGGCACCACGGTGAAGGAGCCCGCGCGCCCGTTGAGGCCGGGGATTTCCGAGGAGGAGGCCCACGACCACGGGCCGGTCTGATCGCAATAGGCACGCGCCTTGAACACCAGCCGTCCGTCGGCCTCCCCGTCGAAAAAACCGTCCACGGTGACAGTGGAACCGTCCGGCCTGGCAAAGGCCACCGCAAGGGCGCATTCGGGCCGGGGGATGGCGGCCTGGGTTTCACAGGCAATCTCCACCTCATGCACCCCGCGATGGGGCGTCGCCGCCCCGCCCGTGACGATGTTCGGGCCGCCGGAGCCGGAGGGCGTCTGCCCCCCCCATGACAGCGCGGCCGCCAGCAGGCAGGCAAAGGCGACCGGCAGGAGACGTAATTTGTTGGGAAGGCTTGTATTTACCAGAGCAACCATGCACCCAAACTCCCGGGATTGTTTGAGAAAGTCATCACGCCCCCTCAGAGCCAGCACAACAGGCTGAGCCCCTCGAATTGGAGCACAAGCTCCACGGAGAGGAGGAGAAGAACGGCGGTGCAGCCCCGCGCGCCCGTGACGCGGCCCATGACGGGGGAAATGTCCCATATTGGAGGGGACAGCACGCCGCCCCCGTTTTCCCTTCGGGCGCGCACCACCCGCCGCCACAGGGCGTCAACAAGGGTGAGCAGCACCGTCAGGCTCACGCCGGCATGGAGCGCGGCGCTCAGGCGCGGCGAGGCCGCAAAGGCCGACATCCAGAGGTAGACCCCGGCCATGCCGCCGAAAGCCAGCAGGGTTGTCCAGGCAGGGGCGGTGAAGGCGCAGCGGACAATATACAGGACGCCGAGAAACACGCAGAAAATGACCGGTGCGGCGATGTAACTGAAGCTGCCATAGCCGATGAGGTCCAGGAAGCAGAGGCGGAGCACGATGTCCAGCAGGTGCATCCCCACAAAGGCGAAAATGACGAGGCAGACCCTTTGGACGGTGAGAAACAGCACCGAGAGGGCCGGGTGCGTTTTTTTACACGCCGAACCGCAGGACCATATTTTGATCCAGCAGAACACCATCCAGGAAAGGTACGCGATGATGACGGCATAGGTCGGCGAAGTCGCCCACATGGCGGAAACCCCCAATCAGTCGGTTTTTGTTTCTTCCGGAACGAGCACGCCGGTGTTGCCGTCCCGCCGGAGAAAGACACTGTCCATCACGTCCATCATGGGCGTGAACGTTTCGAGCCTGATTCCGGCCTGGTTGACGGTCAGGCGCGTGATCCCGGCGCCGTTCGTCTTCCGCTGGACATTGGGCGCCCTCTCAATCGAGCCGTCCTGGATGGTCGCCCCGTTTCCGAGGCAGACGTAAACGCGCCCGTTCACCGTGTACCGGCTGTAGGTGTGGGCGTGGCCGTGCACAACGAGGGAGACGTTGTATTTTTCGACGAGCGGAGCCATGGATTCGAGCCTGTTGATATGGCAGACAAGGATGCGGTAATCCTTGTCCTGTCCCGCCGCGAGGGTTTCCTCCAGCCACTTGAAATGGGCCACGTTGCGGGGTTCGGCGGGATCCACATGGGATCGGTTCCCAGTTTGGGCGATGATGAAACGGGTGGTTCCCCAGTCGAAGGAGTAAAAGACGTCCCGGTTGTTTTCGGTGAAGCCGAAGTACTTGACGTATTTTGAGTCCGGGCTGTCAATGTCGTCATGGTTGCCGGGGCAGGGAACGAGGGGGACGCGGTCCAGAAAGGGGGACTGGTGGAAGAACAGGTTCCAGAGGGCCTGGTCCTCCGCCGTCTGGGTGAGGTCGCCCGCGTTGATGACAAAGGAGGTGTCCGGGTGGCGTGCGATGGCCACGCCAACAGTGCTGTAGTAGCCGAGGCCGAAGATCTCCTGCGTGTCGGAGATGCAGGTGACGTTGAATTCGCCGGCATCCACCGGGGCGGTTTTGAAGGTTTGCACCTTGAAGGGGCGGCGCGGCGGGGCGGCGGAGGGTGGACCGGCCTGGTAATAATAGCGGGTGTTTGGGGACAGGCCGGTCAGGTGAAAGCGGTGGAGCGTTGACGCGGCGTTGTTTTCCATGCGGAGGGCGAGGTTGTTTGGATCGGTTCCGTAGCTGATGAAGGCCCCGGTGTTGCCGGAGGTTTCCCAGGTGACAAACACCTCGGAATGGGGGTCCAGCCCGCTCCAGTGAACGAAAGGCGGCTTGTCAACGGGCAACACCTGGTGGCGCAACTGGCAGAAGCCCATGTACAGGAAGGGGATGGAAACCACCAAGATTGACAGGAACAGCCTCACGACCGCCCAGGCAATGATATTTTTAAGCCGCTGCAACAGTCCTCCTTTCGGTGTGCGGACCGGGAAGATGTCCCGGCACGCCTATTTCACCACGAAAATCCGGGTTGCGGTGTGGGTCCGTCCGAACATGTCCTTTTCACGGACAGTCAGGGAGTGGGCTCCGGGCTTGAGTCCCGCGGGCAGGGCGGCCTTCCAGAGGTGCGTGGAATCGGAGGGTTCGGGCAGACCGCGCAGCACGGGCTTGAATTTGGCGCGCATTTCATTGATGAAGGACTTGCCGGGCTCCTTTTCGCCTTTGAGCTCGGCGGTGAGGGCGATGAAGGCGGCCTGCCGCCCCGCCGCCCGCACGTAATAAGGATCCTTCCCGTGGAAACGTTCCATGGGCTCCCATCCGTCCACCCCGTCCACGCTCATTTCAACCACGGACTTTTCCGACCCGGCGAAGACGTTGACGATCACATCGGCCTTGCCGGTTTCGGCGGCGGGTATTTCCTCCGGCACCCACACATTCATCTGGTATTCGGCGGGTCTGCGGGCGACGCGGAACTCCACGTCGTATTTGACGCCGTTAAAGGTGATGATGGAATAGCCGTTGGGCGTGCCGTCGCTCATCTGGGCGGAGGGAATGCCGTTGTCGTCGAAATTGCCGCCCCACCAACTGCCGCAGGCGGTGGCGTGGATGAGGTGGTGGTGGGGAGTCTCCTGCGGCCAGCCGCCGGACTTGATGAAGACATGCGACTGATCGTGGGTGTGGCCGGAGATGGAGAAGGTGTGCGGGAAGGGCTTGAGGAGGGCGTAGAGCTCCCGGGCCTCGTCAATCCCCATGACGGGGATGTGCATGAGGAGCACCACCAGTTGGCCCCGGTCCACATGGGCGAGGTCATTCTTCACAAAGGCGAGCTGCCGTTCGCCCAGCCCGCCGTGGTAGTCCTCCCGGCCAATCTCCTGCCGTATGTCGTCCAGGATGATGAAATGTACCCGCCCCTGGTTGAAGGAGTAATAGGCGGGCCCCATGGCGCGCACAAAGCTGTCGTCCGTGGCGTCGGCATCGGGCGCGTCATGGTTGTGGTCGTGGTTTCCGGGGACGTAGCGCCAGGGGATGCCGGTTCCGGCCATGGTCTCGGCGAGGGGATCGAACACGTTCAGATCGTTGAACACATTGTCGCCGAGGGTGACGCCGAAGGCGGCGTCCAGCCCCCGCACATCCTCCAGGATGTCATGGGCGAGAAACTGGATCTCCTCCACGTTGCGCGTCTGGGTGTCGCCGAAGCAGATCATGCGGAACTCTTTCGGTTCGCGGCGGCGCTGGAGCGGGAAGTCAATGGAGCCGGGCAGGGGGCCGGTGGGGGCGATGCCCGGATACTTCATGGCGGGCGAGCCGCCGGTTTTGTGGATGTAATAGAAACGGGGTGCTGTGTTTCCCTGCGCAGCGGGCACCCGCCAGCCGCCCGGCTTGATCAGGAAAACGATCGTGTCGTCCGAGACGGGCAGTGAATAAGATCCCTTTTTGTCCGTTTTGACGATGTCCATGCCGTTGGACACGAGCACGCCGGGGAGTCCGCGCTCGCCCGCGTCGCGCAGACCGTTGCCGTTCTTGTCGTTGTAGACGACACCTTTGGCGTCGCCGGTCTCCGCAAAGGCCCACGAGGCCGCAAAAAACGCCACAGCGATCACATGCCACAGTTTCATTGCACAATCTCCGTTTTTCCGGTTTCACCCGCCAGAGGGGCGTGAAAACCAATCATAAATGCGGGGCGCGCCGCAATGCCAGCGCGCGGGGTGCGCGGATTGTTTGCGCGCGGGGGGTACATGGTATTCTTGGCGCGGTTTTGCACGGGCAAACCCGCGGGCGCGCGCGGGGGGGCGGGGCGCGCCGGGCGGGAGGCCTGAAGAGGATGCCTGGATGATTGCACGATTTGTTTCCGCCGTGCCGCGGTCCCTTGCCTGGTGTTTTCTGGCCGCGTTGTGCGTCGCGTCGTTGGAGGCCCTGGCCTATTACCTTGTGCCGGACGCCGACACGTCCCTTCCCTTTGACGTGTTTTTCCGGTACTTTTCAAACAGCTGCGCCGTGCTGTTCGCCGCGGCCCTGTGCCTCTGGCTTACGCTCCGGGTGGTGGTGGTCTGGCTTGGCGGGGTGAGGCCCGGTCATGCGATGCTGTTTCTGGTTCTTTTCCTGCTGTTTTTCGGCTACCTGATGCTGCTGCTGGACCTGGTGATCATCCAGACGCCGCGATTCGGGACGGACCGGGTGCTTTTGCAGCGCTATTTCACCCTCTTCGCCTGCGCGGGCGCGGCCCTCGCGTCCATGATTGCCGCAAAGATCACGGGGCGCTTCCGCCTGCCGGTCCCCGGAATGCGCGCATTCACGGCCCTTGTGCTGCTGCTGTCGGGGGCGGCTTTTGCCGTATGGGCGCGGCACGGCCAGTGGGCGGATGTTCACGGCGGCCTGTTCTGGGGAATTTTCCTTGCGGGCTGGGCGGCGGCCGTGGTGCTGCTGGTGCTGTTCGCGGGCACGCCGGGCCGCCTGAGCCTGGTGGCGGCTGTGCTGGCCGCGGCGGTCTTCGCGCCCCCGGCCCTTAGCAACGCGCCCCCGGCGCCCATGCCGGAGGCCGCAAAGGCGGCCGCAGACCCGGCGCAACCCCGCGCCGTCCGCCATGTGGTGCTCATCACCCTGGACACGCTGCGCCGTGACGCGCTGGGGGCGCACAACCCCGGATCGGGGCTGAGCCCGAACATTGACGCCCTGGCGGCGCAGGGGGCGGTCTTTGAAAACGCCTTCAGCCCCTCGCCGTGGACCTATCCCTCGGTGGCGTCGCTGCTGACGGGCCTGCCGCCGGGCGTTCACGGGCTCACCGAGGCGAAGAACACCCTGCCGAAGGCGTTGCCGACCATGGCGGAGGCCTTTTCAAAGGCGGGTTACCGCACGGCGGCGGTGGGCTTCAACTACATCCTGCTGCCGCGCAGCGGGCTGAACCGGGGGTTTGACGAGTACCGCTTCTACCCGCAGCCGCGCCTCGACGCGGAAAACTTCGGCCACGGCCCTACGCGCCTCCTGCTCACGCTTGGGGGCGAGCGCAAACCCGACGCGGCGGCGCTGACCGACGAGGCCGCGCAATGGCTGCGGGAGAACGCGCGGCGCGATTTCTTCCTGTGGGTCCACTACCTGGACGTCCACAGCCCCTACGCGCCCCCGGAGGAGTACCTGCCGGGCGACGCGGCCACGCGCAAGGAAATGGGGACATCCTTTGGCAAGGTGTGGTCGGGGCGCGCGGGCGCGGCGGCGCGCACCGCAAAGGAGCGCGCGTGGGTGCGCGCCCTCTACGACGGCGAGGTCCGGTACACCGACGCGCAGGTGGGGCGCCTCCTGGAGACGATGAAAAGACTGGGCATTTACGACGACGCGATCATCGCGGTCACCTCGGACCACGGCGAGGAGTTCTGGGACCACGGCGGCTTTGAGCACGGCCACACGCTTTACAACGAGCTGGTGAGGGTGCCCCTGATCATCAAGCTCCCCGGCAACGAAAAGGCCGCCGCGCCGGCGGCCCCCCGGGTGGGCGTGCAGGCGCTGCTGCCCACGGTGCTGGAGCTCTGCGGGGCCGCGCCCGCCGGTGTGTCCACGCCCTTCACGCCCCTCCTCACCGGACGGGGCGAGCACAGCGAAGCGCCGCACTTCATGGGGGCGAACGTGTTCAACGGCCCGCTGGAGGGGGTGGTCTTCGACAACATGAAATACATCCGTGACACCCTTTCCGGGCGGGACGAGCTTTACAACCTGGAGACGGACCCCGGAGAACTGAATTCCATCGCGGGGCAGGACCCCGTTAACGTGGAAAAGGGGCGCGCGCTGCTCGACGGGGCCAGGGCCGGGGACGCTCAGAAAAAGGGGCAACTGGGCGTGGGCAACGACGGCACGGGCAACCTCAACCAGGAGGAAATGAGCGCGCTTGAGGCGCTGGGGTATCTGTGAGCACGCCGCCATTTCCGGCGGCACGGGAGCCTTCACATGGCAATGATGAGACGGATTGCGCGGGCCGGATTGGCGGCGGTGTTTGCGGTCCTGGCGGCGGCATGCCCGCAAGCCGGGGCGGAGGAGCCTTGGGAACAGGCATCGGCGAACGGGGAACTGGCGCGGGAGGCGTTTGTGAAGTGCCTGCGCTTCGCGCAGGGCTGGCTCCAGGCGGCGGACGCCGAAACGGGGCTCATCCCGCGCAACCTGAAGGATTCGCCCTATTGGAACGCGAAGGATTCGGCGGCGGACAACTACCCCTTCATGGTGCTGACGGCGCGGTTCACGGACCGGGCGCTGTTTGAGGGGCGGATGCGGGAGATGCTGGCGGCGGAACAGCGGCTGTGCAACCGGCTGGACCGGCTTCCGGACGACTGGTCCTTTGAGACGCGGGGCTTCCGCGCGCCGGAGGCGAAACTGGACGATCTGATTTTCGGGGCGAGCGAGTACATGAAGGACGGGCTCATCCCCGTGACGGAGCTGCTGGGGCCGAGCCCGTGGTCGGAGCGGATGCTGGGGATGCTGGACGACGTGTGGAAGCACGGCGCGGTGGGGACGGAGGTGGGCACGCTGCCCTCGGCGTCGCACGAGGTGGCGGGGGATCTGCTCCAGGTGTGCAGCCGCATGTACTGGATGACGGGCAACGATGCCCACCGCCGGCAGGCCTTTCTGCTGGGTGACTATTTCCTGCTGCACCACCCGCCGACGGAGGCGGAGCAACTGCGGCTGGACGACCACGGCTGCGAGGTGATCAACGGCCTTTCGGAGGCGTACTTCATCGCGGCAAAGACCGACCCGGAGAAGCACGCGCAGTGGAGGGGGCCGATGCACAAGATGCTCGACCGCATCCTTGAGGTGGCGCGGGACGGGAACGGCCTGTTTTACAACCTTGTGAACCCGGTGACGGGTGAGGTCAAAAGCGACGAACTCACGGACAACTGGGGCTACGACTACAACGCCTTTGCGGTGGCGGCGAAGATTGACAACGCGCCGAAGTACCGCGAGGCGGTGGAATTCGTGCTGGGCAACCTGCCGAAGGCGAAGGATTACAAGTGGGAGGGGGGCGGTTCGGACGGCTACGCCGACTCGCTGGAGGGCGGGCTGAACCTGATCAACCGCTTCCCCGTTCCGGAGGCGGCGGAGTGGGCCGACCATGTGGCGCGGCTCCTGCTGGACAAGCCCCGGGACACGGGCATCATCGAGGGCTGGCACGGCGACGGCAATTTCGCGCGCACGGCGCTGATGTACGCCTTCTGGAAGTCGCAGGGCGCCTGGGCCGAGCCGTGGCGCAACGATCTGCGCGTGGGCGCGGCGCGCGGGGAGGACGGCACCGTCTATTTCACCGTCAGCAGCGACTGGCCGTGGAAGGGGAAGCTGCGCTTCGACATTCCCCGCCATGCGGAGCATCTGAGGATGCCGGAAGACTACCCCCGGCTGAACCAGTTCCCCGAATGGTTCACCGTGGCGGAGGGTTCGGAGTACGCCACGGCGGACGGGAAGATGACGGGCGAAGCGCTGCGCGGCGGCCTCGACATTGCGGTCGCGCCGGGAAAGCCCTTCCGTCTGGCGCTGAAACCCGCGAAGAGGTAGGGGGGGCGACGCCCCGGTTCCTGCTATAATCCCCGCCCATGAACGATCTCCTCAGGGAACTATCGCCCCGGCAGCTGCTGCCCGCGCTGAAAATGCTCGTCCTGCTCCTCCTCATCGGGGCGGGCTGGTATTTCGTGAAGGAAACCCACCTCGGCGCGGCGATCCGCGACTACGGCTGGATCCGCCTGAAAATCGCCGAAAGCGGTCCCTGGGGCGGGCTTGTCTTCGTGGCGGGCGGCGCGCTGGCCACGGTGGCCGGGCTGCCCCGCATGATGCTGGCCTTCATCGGCGGTGTTGTCTTCGGCGCGCTCATGGGTTTTGTGTGGGCGATGCTCGCGGCGCTGCTCGGTGCGGCGGCCATGTTTTATCTCGCCCGTTTTCTGGGCCGGGACTTCATTCTTCCGCGCCTGCCCGAAAAGGTGCGCAGCCGGGGCGAGTCCCTGCGGGAGCACGCGTTCCTGACGGTGCTGGCAATCCGCATATTCCCCCTGGGCCACAACACCCTCACCAACCTTGTCGCGGGCATCAGCACCGTCCGTTTCACCCCCTTCATCCTGGCGTCCATGGTGGGGTTCCTGCCGCACACCATCGTTTTCGCCATGATGGGCAGCGGCATCCGCAAGGCGTCCCTGCTCCAGAGCGGCCTTGGCGTCGCCCTTTTCCTCGCCTCCCTGCTTATCATGTGGTTCGTCGTCCGCCGCATCCGCGCCGCCGGGGTCTAGTCCTCCGGTGTGATGCGCAGCTCCGCCCAGACGGCCTGTTGATCCGTCCCGCCGCCGTCCTGGCTGATGGCGAACTCGTTGTAACCGGGCCTAAGCGCGGCCAAGGGGCAGTCAAAACGCGCGGCCCGGACCACGCCGGGGTATTTTTCGGGCGCGGCATCGTCCGCCAGCGGGGCGCAGGGCGCGCCATTGACCGTCACCCTCAGCGCCGCGCCGTCCCGCGCGGCAAGGCCCAGCAGGAAGACCGCCTTCCCCGCCGCGGGAGCGGGGCCGGTATGCAGGCGCACCACCCCGCCCTTTCCGGTGTCCAGGGGAAGCTGCGCGCCGTTGGGGAAGCCGCCCGGAACCGTGTCACGGAAGGCGGCCACATGCCGCCGGGGCAGTTTGATCACATCGCCCCGGTCCATGCCCCGCTCCAAAAGAATGCGGTAGTCGCCCTGCGACACGGGGATGGTCTCCGAGTCCATGAAATTGAACAGATAGATCTGGTCCGCGCCCCGGTGGTATGCCGACGCGGCAAAGCCGCGCACCGACTCCAGATCGTTCGCCAGCGCGCCGCCGCCCGGCCATGCGCGGATGTTGAATTCCAAGCCCGGCGCGAGCACCACGCCCTTGGCCGCGTCGCCCGCCTGTTCGCGCCATCTCTCCACCGGGATGTCAAAGTCGGAGGTGGTCCAGAAGGGGCACGGCACCAGCATGTCCACCAGCCCCTCGCGCATCCAGCGCACGCCGTCCATGCCCAGTCCCCGCGCCGCGTCGGGGTCGGCGGGCACCCGCGCGCCCAGTTTGATCGGGTGGCCGCGTTTCTCGGACGCCGCCTTTACCAGCGCGCGCACTTCGCCCATGAACACGCAGAGCAGTTCCGCCCCCTCCGCCTCCCTGCCCGGCGCGAAATGCCAGCCAAAGCGCATCCAGTCCAACTCCAGCCCGTCCGGGTCGTAGCGGTCGAGCAGTTCCCGCACAAAGGCCATGGCGTGCTCCCGCACCTCGGGCCTCCCGTAGTCCAGCGCGCGGTCCGTCCACCCGCCGCCGCCCGGCACCCGCCAAAACTCCGGATGGCCCACCCAGAAACTGCTGTGCATGAAGTTCTTCGGCTCATCCACACAATGCACGTCGTTCATGCGCATGCTCAGCCAGGGCGAGATTCCCTTCTCCCTCGCCCGCCCAATCCAGACGGCATAGGGGTCCAGCCCCCGCTCGTGCAGCAGCCGCGCGTTGTTCGGCCACAGCCCGCCCGGCTCGTCCGCCTTGGGGATGTGTTGCGTGCCCTCGTCCCAAATTGCGTCGCGTGTGCCGCTCCGGAAACTCGCCCGCATCGCGTTCGGGTTCAAAAACAGGTGGGTCACTTTCGTGCCAGCATACTGGTCCACAAAGGCGTTCAGCCCCTCCACCGTCATCATCCCCGCCGGGCGCGTCCCGAAGAAATGGCTGTTGTCCTCGTTGATGACCAGGCCCAACGGATCGGCTCCGGACACCGCGCACAGCATCACAACCAATGCGGCGGCAACATTTCGCAGACTCATGCTCAATCCTCCATCATGGTCCATGCCCTGCCGCCATCGTAGCAGGAATCGAAGGTAAAGACCCACCTCGCTTGTAGGGGCGGCCCCCCGTGTCCGCCCGTCTCCACCCTGTGTTAAACTGACCCGCGTCATCACCCAACCCACAGGAGTTGCCCGATCATGCATTCCCAGAACAGACGCTCCTTTCTGAAACACGCCGGGGCCGCGGCCATCGGCGCGGGACTGGCGGGCCATGCCCGGTTCGGCCACGCCGCCGCCGCCCCCTTCACCGTGCGCGTCGAAGCCTCCGGCGACCCTCTGGCGGCCAGAGCCTTCGCCATCCTGAAGGACCGCATCGAACAGCGCTGCGCCACGAAGGTCGCCGAGTCCGGCGCGGACGCGCACCTTGTCCTCACCATTGACGCCAGCCTTCCCGCCGACGCCTTCCGCATTGACGGGCCCGCCGCCGCGCCGCGCATTTCCGGCGCATCCCCCCGCGCGCTCCTGTACGGTGCCGGCAAATTCCTGCGGACCAGCGGCTATGACGGGACCTTCCAGCCCTCCCCCTGGCGGGGTGTTTCGGCGCCGCGCGGCACCCTGCGCGGCATGTACTTCGCCACCCATTTCCACAACTGGTACTGCGAGGCGCCGGAGGAGGAGACGGTGCGGTACATGGAGGATCTCGCGCTGTGGGGGGGGAACGCGGTCATGGTCATCTTCCCCATGATCAACCTGAGCGGCTGGGACGATCCGCAGGCTGAACCGGCCATGGCCATGGTGCGCCGTTACGCCAAAACGGCCCATGCGCTGGGTCTCCAGTTTGTCACCGGGCTGGGTAACACCCTCTTCACCGGCGCGCCGCGGCACATCCGGGCCACGCCCCTGCCGGACCCGACCCACCGGCGCGGCAACAGCGGCAACCCCATCTGCCCAAGCATCCCGGAGGGCCACGCCTACATCATGGACAACACGCGCCTGTTCTTTGAAAAGCTGTCCGACACCGGCCTGGACATCATGTGCGTGTGGCCCTACGACGAGGGCGGTTGCGCCTGCGAAAAATGCGCGCCCTGGGGCAGCAACGGTTACCTGAAACTTTCCCGCGACCAGGCGGCCCTGGGCCGGAGCATTTTCCCCGGCATGAAAACGATCCTGAGCACCTGGATGTTCGACACGCCCCCCGAGGGCGAATGGCAGGGGCTCTCCGACGCCATGGACAAGGACGGGGCATGGCTGGACTACATCCTTGCCGACGCGCACGAGGACTATCCGCGCTATCCCCTCGACACGGGCGTGCCCGGAAAGAAGCCCCTGCTCAATTTCCCCGAGATCAGCATGTGGGGCAACTCGCCTTGGGGCGGGGTGGGCGCGAACCCGCTGCCCGCGCGGTTCCAGCGGCTCTGGGACCAGGTGAAGCAGGTGGTGGAGGGGGGGCTCCCCTACAGCGAGGGCATCTACGAGGACATGAACAAGGCCGTGGTGCTCCAGTTCTACGGGGACCGCGACAGGACCGCGCGGGAGACGCTGGAGGAGTACATCAACTACGAATACGGTTCCGGCGTGGCCGGGGACGTGCTGGAAATCATCGCCCTTCTGGAGGCCGCCGCGGGAAACAGCTACCAGAAACAGCCCGTGGACAAGGAGGGCGTGATTCGCGCCGACCGACTAGCCGGGGCCGTGGACGCGCGCCTGCCGGAGTGGGCGCGGAGGAACTGGAAGTGGGAAATCCTGCGCCTGCGCGCGCTGCTGGACCGGGAGCGCTTCACCGGCGGCGGACTGGAAACGCCCGAGGCCGAGGCCGCCCTGCTCCGCCTAATCGAAATCTACCACTGCCAGATGGAGACCGACGATCCCTACCACCACCGCGTTCGTCCCCGGCTGAAACGGGCCGTGTCGCGCCAGGGCGAGAAATAGGCGGTCACGCACTCCGCCACGGCAGCGAGTGCTTTTCGCCGTGGCGCGGGTCCTTCCGGTCCAGACAGTGCAGCGTCAGTTCGCAGCCGTCCGCAAGCAGGTGCGCGTCCACAAAGCCCCGGGGCTTTGCCTCGTCGAAGAGCCACGCGTTTGCGGGCAGGTTGATCAGGTGCATCCCGTCTTCGCGCTGTTTCACCGACCATGCGTGGCTGTGGCCGAAGAAATAGGCCTTCACCTGTTTCCGGTCCGCGACGACCTTCAGGAACTCCCCCGTGTCCTCCAGCCCGCCGTCGTCCGGCTGTTTCCGCAGGGGATGGTGCGCCAGCAGCAGGGCGGGCCGGGCCGGAGCCTTGTCCAGCCGCGCCGCCAGCAGGTCCAACTGTTCCGCGCCGAAGCGGCCCGGCGTGTAATCCGTCTTCTGGAGCGAGTCCAGCAGATGCCAGTCGGCGTGGGGCGTTGAGATGACGGCGCATTTCCGGTCCTTCAGCGCGTCGTCCTTGAGGATGGCCGCGTCGGGAAAAACCGCCTGGAAGTTTTCCCGGTTGTCATGGTTACCCAGTGCGAGGAGCACGGGGATGCCCGCCCCGCGCAGGGGTTGGAGAAACTCCGCCAGCGCCTCGTAGTCCGCCCGCCTGCCCTGCAGGTACACGCAGTCCCCGGCCACGATCAGCCCGGCGGGGCGGGGCGTCAGTTCCAGGATGTCCCGCACCGCCTGCTGGAAGGTTTCGTCCGGGTTGCAGTCGTGCTCGCGGGCGTTGCGGTCGGCGCAGACGTGGGTGTCCGCCATAAGCACAAAACGGTTCGGGTCCGCCGTTTCCGCGCCGTGGCCCGCGGCGGGCAGCAGCGCCCAGCCGCCCAGCGCCGCCGCGCCTCCCGCCAGAAAGGATCGCCTTGAAATGGGTGTCATGCCCTGTCTCCTTTGTCCGTCAAAACACCACGCTCTTCAGCGCCTGAAAATAGAGCCAGTGCCCGAACTCGCCGGGATGGTTGATGTTGTTCGCGAGCATGCTGGAGGGATCCTTCCGAGCCAGCGCCTCCATCCAGAACGCGTGCACGTCGGCATAGGCGCAGGCCGACTCCTTTGCCGCCCGCTGTGTCGCAGCGGCGTACAGTTCCATGCGGTGCGATCCGAATTTCCAGTCGGGGTTCGGCGGGAAGGTGGAATAGAGGATGACCTCCGCGTCCGTTTTCTCCCGGATTTGCGCGATCATCGTCTTCAGGTTTTCGGCGAACTGCTCCGGCGTGGGGCCGTTGATGTTGTGGTCGTTCATGCCGAAGCCGATGATGACCAGATCGGGCGCGCGGTCCAGCACCTTCTCCCGGAGTTTCGGCAGCTCCGAAACCGTCGATCCGCCGTTGGTCGCGCCGTTTTCCACCGTGATCCGCGCCTTCGGAAACAGTCCGCCAAGATGCCGCGCCCATTGCGCGTGGAACAAGGCCTCCGGGGCACCCCCGTCAATGCCCACGGTGATGCTGTCGCCGAAGGCGATGATTTTGAAGGGGCCGCCCCGGCGCAGTTTCGCCCCGCTTTTGGGGAGCAACGCCGACGCGTCACGGTCTCTGACCAACCGGGAGGCGTCAAGCGCCACATAGTCCACATACACAAAAAAGGCGCGGTTGCCGAATCCCGGATAGTCGCCGTGGTCGAAATTCTTTTTTCCGTAGAGCATGTTGGCGCTGAAGTCGGGGATGCGCGAGTCCGCCGTGCGGGACACCGTGCCCGCCCTGTAATCCACCACATAGTCGCGCCCCGCCTCATAAACCACCGTGTCCGCCCCGCCCGGCTCATAGGTGCTGCGCACCGACACGCCGTCCCTGGACAAATTACTGTAAAACAGCATGCCCGGCGTCGTTCCCGCGAGGACAAGGGTTTCACCCTTTACGGGGATGTTCACAATTCTGGTCAAATCGGCGTCGGCGGCCATGGACAGCGCCGCAACAAAGAGAAACACCGCCGCGCACGCGAAAAAAGGTGCGCGCCAAACCGAGCCGAGGGTGTCCTTGTTCATGAATTGCCTTTCCATGCCAAAATCTGTCCGTCCCGCCGCAGCCGCTCCTGAAGCGCCGACACGTCCACATCCTGCACCGCCGCCCCGGTGTCGATAGCCATGGCCGCCGCCGTTGCGGCGGACTGGCCCAGCACCATGAACACCGGCTCCATGCGGATGGAGCCGTAGGCGATGTGCGACGCGGACAGGCACACCGGCACCAGCAGGTTTTCGCATTCGCTCTTCTTCGGGCGGATGGACCGGTAGGCGACGGGATAGGGCGGGAACCCGCCCACCTCGACGTCGCCCTCGTTCCAGACGCGCCCGTCCCTCACGTACCGCTGCACATGGTGGGAATCCATCGTGTAGGCGGCCAGCCCCACCGCGTCGGCGGCGGCGCCGCGCCCCTCGCAGTCATGCTGGGTCATGACGTGGTCGGAGATCATCCGCCGCGCCTCGCGCACGTACAACTGGTGCGGCCATCCGCCGGAGTCAACAAACTCGTCCTTCGGCAGGCCCCACCGGCTCATTTCCGCCCGCACGTCTCCGGGAACGCGGGGATCGTTCGAGAGAAACCACATCAAGCCCTGCTGGTAGTCCTTGTGCTCGTTGAAAATGCGCCCGCGCACGGCGTAATCACCGTCGGGATAGTCGTAGTTCATGCCGATGTTGTCGGTGGCGAAGGCCCCCTTGTTGTTGGTGTCGGTCTTGCGGTTGGGCATTTCCTTTGAGAGCTTCATGACCGTCCAGTGCCCTGCCCTGAGGTAGCGCAGGAGCAGTTCGTAGCGCAGCGGGTCGTACCGTTCAGGTTTCGGGAAGGGCATCCGGTTCGCCGGGTCGTCGGTCAGGCACATCCGGAAGTTGTAGGCCTGCACGCGCCGGTCGCCTGCGCCCTCCTCGCCGGGACCGCCCTCCTGGATGCCCGGCAGCAGCCCGCTTGCCGGGTCACCCTCCACAACGTAGGGATCCACCGCGCACTCGAACTGGTGGTATTTCGCGTTTTTGGTCTGCACGCCGTTGAGCGTCTCCCCGTAAACACTGTTGGCCTCCCGGCCCACGTGGTAGGAAACGCCCGCCTTCGCCATCAGATCGCCCTCGTAGGTGGCGTCAATGAACATGCGCCCCCCGAAGCGGCGGCCGCTTTCCATCACAATGGCGGTGATGCACCCCTCTTTTTTCTCCACGCCCCCGCCCAAATCAAGGCGCTCGCCGAAAACAACCGGAACTTTGGCCTCGGCGATCATCGCCTTGTAGACATCCTCCGCCGCGTGCGGCTCGAAGGTCCAGGCCTCCCCGATTCCGTAGTGTTTGCCGAGCCGCCGGTAAAATTCGCGGGAAACGCCGCCAATGGCTCCCTTGTTGCCGATGTCCGTCGCGCCGAGTCCGCCCGATGTCAGCCCGCCCAGATGGCGGCCCGGCTCGATGACGACGGCGGTTTTGCCCATGCGCGCCGCCTGCACCGCCGACACCACCCCCGCCGAGGTTCCACCATAGACGACCAAATCGTAACTTTCCGCAAGGCCCGCCGCCGCCCAGCCCAGGGCGCAGGCCAGCACCGCCGCAGTCCGCATCATTTTTCTCGCCATGTGTCTGCCTCCGCGTTCCGCTATTTCATCACCGTATCATGCACATAATCGAGGATCGCGCAGATGTGTGCCTCATGCTCCGGCGTGAGCCTGCTCGGCACGTTGATGCCGATGGTGGTGACGAATTCTTCGTCCAGCCGGGGAAGCGTTCCCCGGTGGTACTGGTGCAGGGTGTGGAAGCCGTTCCGGGCACAGCCCCAGGGGCAGCCGCTGTTCATCGGCCATTTTTCCATGAGCGGCGGGATGTTGTAGTACACGTGGACCTCGAAGTCGTGCATGAACCAGGGGTGCAGCCCCCATTCGTTCAACGCCGCCGCCACCGCCCGGCCCCTGGCAATCCTCGCCGTGTCGTCCGCCGGACCCGGCGGCAGGTGGAAGATGCAGTAGTAGCCCGTGTCGCCGGGATTCACCGCGTCGGCCCGGCCGCGCGGCTCCAGCCCCAGTTTGCGCACGTGCGCCTCGATGCGGCGGTGGCTGTCGCGCATGGAGGCGAGAATCGTGTCCAGCCGCCTCAACTGCACCCGCGCGATCGCCCCCTGCAATTCCGTCATGCGGCGGCCCTGCCCCCAGCCCAGCGGCGTGTCGCCGTACCAGTTCTGGGCGGGCTCCCCGTCCTTGGCAAAACCCACGTTGTGCAGCGCCTCAATCCGCCGCGCCAGTGCGGGGTCGCGGGTCACCACCATGCCGCCCTCGCCCGCCGTGATGTTCTTGTTGATTTGCAGGCTGAAGATCCCGATGTCGCCGAATGTGCCCACGCGGTGGATGCCGTGCGCCCCCAGCGGCTCCACCGAACCTGGAATGCCCGCGGCGTGCGCGCCCAGCACCTGCGCGCAGTCCTCCAGAACGCGCACCGGCGGCAGCCCCTCCGCCGCGCGCTCCGCGTTGACCCCGCGCACCACCTCCATGATTGCGCCGATGCGCGCGCAGCCGCCTATCATCGGCACGGGGATGATCACTTTTGTGCGCGGCGAGATCTTTTCCCGCAGCGCGGCGGGGTCCATGTTCATCGTGTCGTCCGAGTCAACCAGCACGGGGATGGCGCGGTTCCGGATGATGGCCGAAATCGTGGCGATCCACATGAAGCCCTGGGTGATCACCTCGTCGCCGCATCCCACGCCCAGCGCGTCCAGCGCCACCTCCAGCGCGCCCGTGCCGGAGTTCACCGCCGTCACATGGATGCCGCCCTCCCCGGGCCATTCCCCGCCGGGCTGGCTGGCAAGAAACCGCCCAAACTCCCGCTCAAACTCCCGCACCTCCATCCCGCATTCCGGTCCGTAGTAACGGAAGGGCGACTGGTTCCTGATCACCCGCGCCGCCGCCTCAACCTCCTCCTCGCCGTACCACACCGCCCCCGGAAACTCCTTCGGCAAATCAAACAGCGGCGGCCGCCCGGCGCTTTTCCTCTCTTCGCTCATCTTGTCATTTCCTGTTTGCTCTGTTCCCATGCCTCAACTTATTCAAAGTTCAGCCAGTCTACCATCCCAAACCACAAACAGGCCACCCCTCTATTCCATCTTTCTTCCGTATATTCATTGTCTTCCATTGTTAATCCCCCCTCTCCCTTCCATTCTTCTTTGTGTCTTTTGTGCCTCTTGTGGCCAATTCCTCCTCCCCACCCCGCCGACTTGACACCACCCCATCCCCGCTAGTAAAACACCCCCGTCCCAATCATCCCCCGGCTCAACCGAAAAGGGTCATCGATATGCGCGGCGTGCGTCAGATCTTCTGGGTGTCCCTACTGATGCTTGTTCCCTGCGTGTGCGCGGCGGCGGGCGCGGAATCACACCCCCGCAAAACCGTCCAGTCCCCGCTGCTGCTGGCCGCCGCCGTGTGCGCCGCGTCCCATCCCGGCCTGCGTGTGGCCATGGCGCAGATGGATGTGGCCGACGGCGACCTTGCGGAAAACATGCGCCGCGCCGAAACGGCCATACGCGAAGCGGCGGTGAAAGGCGCGGACCTGGTCTGCCTGCCGGAGGCCGCCGATCTCGGATGGCTCTGCCAAAGCGCCCGGGAAAAGGCGCTTCCCGTCCCCGGCGCGTACACCGATTTCCTCTCCGGCATCGCCAAAGAACTGAAGCTGTGGATCTCCGCCGGCTGCCTCGAAAAGGCCGGCGGCAAAACCTACAATTCCGCCGTGCTCATAGACCGTTCCGGCGCGATTGTGCTCAGGCACAGGAAGATCAGCACCCTGCCCCGCCTCACCTCCCACCTCTACGACGCCGGAAGCGCGGAGGACATCAAGGTCGTTGACACTGAATTCGGCCGGGTGGGCATCACCATCTGCGCCGACAACTTCGACCCCAAGCACCCCCGCAGGGTGGCCGAACTGGGCGCGTGGCTCCTCATCGCCCCCCACGGCTTCGCGGAAACGCCGCAGGGCCTGCCCGACAACGGCATCTCCTACGCCAACCACATCAAGAAGGTTGCGAAAGAGGCAAAGCTCTGGGTAATCGCCGCCGACACCGCCCTCTCCGAGGTTGCCGGGGGCGACTGGAAAGGCTACCTGCACAGCGGTTTCTCCACCATTGCCGACCCCTCCGGCAAGGCCGTGGCCCTCGGCAAATTCGCGGAGCCGGACCTGGTCATTTTCGACATGCCCGCCGAAACCCCGGAGGGGGGAAGGGCTCCGGAGGGGCGGTGAGGCAAGCGTTTGCGCCCCGGCAAAAGTGCGCCACGGGGGCGCACATCCGCCGTGTGCGATGGTATATAATCGCGGGCATGATGCGTATGACGCGAATCAGGCTTTTTGTGGTGCTGGGCTTGTGCTGTGCGGCACGGTGCGGGGTCTGTCTGGCGGAGGGGGCGGACGGCGTTGAATACGGGGTGATTGGGCGGCAGATGGCGGAGTTTCGCGCGGATGCGGTTGCGGCGGAACGGCTGCGCCGGGAGGCGCTGGAGCCCGCCGCGCTGATTGACCCCGCTGATCGGGACCCCGTGGATGTGGTGCTGCGCCGGACGGAGGCGCTGCTGGCGGATTTGCGGGCAATGAAGGGCGCGCCGGATCTGGACAGGGAGGTGGCGGCCCTGGGACGGCTTGGGGCGAAGGTGCGCGGCGGCGTGCCGGACGACGCCAACCGGCGGGGGCTTTTTGACGAGGCCTGCGCGCTGCGCCGGAAAATCGCCCTGAAAAATCCGCTGCTCAACTTCGACGACATCATCTTTCTCAAACACCAGCGCGCCCGGTTCGAGCACATGGTGGACCAGTATTACGGTTTCCACGCGGAGCGCGCGGGCGGTGTTTTCGTGCTGGAGGACGCCTTCGGTCCGGAACCTAAGGCGCGTGACCTGCTCACGGACGCAGTGGTTGAGGAGGGGCGCCTGCGGGGCCGGAAACTGGCCGGTGGCTCCTTTATCTCGCTGGAGCTGGACTTTGACGCACGGACGGTCTTTTTCGCCTGGACCGAGGCGGAGGTGCCGGTGCCTCCCACGGACTACACGCCCATGGGGGACCTTTGGACGCCGGGCAGCACCTACCACATTTTCAAGGCCTCCCTTGACGGCACGGGGCTGGCGCAACTGACCGACGGTCCGTGGAACGATTTTGATCCGTGCCGCCTGCCGAACGGGCGGATATGCTTTGTGTCGGAGCGGCGCGGCGGTTTTCTGCGCTGCGGCACCCGGCCCAACCCGACGTACACCCTGCACAGCATGCGCGACGACGGCACGGACATCATCCGCCTGAGCCACCACGAGACCCATGAGTGGCATCCGAGCGTGGACAACAGCGGCATGATCGTCTACTCGCGGTGGGACTATGTGGACCGTGACTCGGACATCGCGCACCATCCCTGGATCACCTTCCCGGACGGGCGCGATCCGCGCGGCATCCACGGCAACTATCCGGCGGTCCGCGAGTCGCGCCCCTGGATGGAACTGTCCATCCGCGCCGTGCCGGACTCGCCGTGTTATGCGGCCGTGTCCACGCCGCACCACGGGCAGAATTACGGGTCATTGGTGCTGGTGGACCCGCGCCTGACGGACGACGGGGCCATGGCCCAGGTGAAACGGATCACGCCGGAGACGGCCTTTCCCGAGTCGGAACTGCGGCCCGGCGTGCCCTGCGAAACGCACAAGGGCAAAAATGTGCGGAAAGCGGAGGCCTATGGCACGCCATGGCCCCTCAGTGAGCGGTATCACCTGTGCGTGTACGATCCGGGCCAGAAAAACTACGGCATTTACCTCGCGGACGCCTTCGGCAACCGCATCCTGCTGTACCGTGATCCGGAAATTGCCTGTCTTGATCCAATTCCGCTGCGTCCCAGGCCGGTGCCGCCGGTGATTCCGAGTTTCACGCGGCAGGCCGCCGAGGACCGGACGCGGCCCGGCGACGACACGGCGCGCATCGCCATCGCGAACATTTACGAGAGTGATTTCGCGTGGCCGCCGGACACCCGTATTACGGCGCTGCGCATCATCCAGTTGTACCCAAAGACCACGCCCGCCATGGAGGATCCGAACATCGGCACGGGCGCCCAGTCCCTGGCGCGGGGCGTGCTGGGCACGGTGCCGGTGGAGGCGGACGGCAGCGTTTACTGCGAAGCGCCCGCCGGGGTGTCCCTTTATTTCCAGGCGCTCGACGAGAGGGGGCGGGCCGTCCAGTCCATGCGGTCCGACACCTACCTGCACCCCGGCGAGACCCTGAGCTGCCGGGGCTGCCACGAGCCGAGGCACCGGGCCGCGCCGGACGCGCCGAACAAGACCCCCATCGCCATGGGCCGCCCGCCCTCGCCCATAACCCCGGAGGTGGACGGCGCGCGTCCCGTGCTATTCCCGCGCCTCGTGCAGCCGGTGCTCGACAACAACTGTGCCGGCTGCCACAGGAAAGAGAAGAAAGCCCCGTCCCTGGAAGGCGTGCCCGCGGGCAAATACCATTGGTCTGAATCATACGCCACGCTGGCGCCGCTGGCGTGGGCCAAGCACGGCGGCAACGGCGCGCTCAAGGTTAACGGAACCTCCCGGTCAATCGCGGGCGGGGTGGGGGCGCGGGCGTCGCGGCTCATGGCCATGCTGGACGGGGGGCACCATGACGTGAAACTGTCCGACGGGGACCGTCACCGGATCGAGTTGTGGCTGGACTGCAACAGCGTCTTCTTTGGGGCCTACCACGACATTGAAAAGCAGGCGCGGGGCGAAACGGTGACGCCCGTGCTGGAGTAGGGGAAGACGGTGCGGGGAAAGGGACAAAAGGGACGGTGGCGGGGTGATGTGGGAGAGAATGGCCCGTGTGCTTGAAAACAACAGTTTCCGCATTTAAACACGCAGGAACCGCAGGAGTGAGACCAATGTGCAAGGCCATGCAAACATGTGTTGTTTTTATGCTGCTTTGCGGGGGCGCATTCGCCGGGGATGACTTGCGGGTGCTGCCGGAACAGTTGGAGGGCGGCATCGCGCCGAGGGAGATGATGCGGGAATTCCTGCTGGGGCGCCTGGCGGAGCAGTGGGAAAAACTGAAGGCGGGATATGAGGAGCGCACCACGCCGGAGGCGATTGCGGAGCACCAGCAAAAGATGCGCAGGATTTTTCTGGACGCGCTGGGCCCCTTTCCCGAACGCACCCCGCTGAACCCGCAAATCACCGGCGTGGTGGAACGGGAGGGTTACCGGGTGGAGAAGGTGCTCTTTGAGAGCAGACCGAAATTTTATGTGAGCGCGGCGCTGTTTCTCCCCGATCCCGCACGGCACCAGCCACCCCATCCCGGCGTGATTGTGCCCTGCGGCCACGCGGAAAACGCGAAGGCGCACGACACCTACCAGAGCATGGGCGCGCTGCTGGCGCTGAACGGGATGGCCGCGCTGGTCTTTGATCCCGTGGATCAGGGCGAGAGGATGCAGCTTCTCGATGACAAAGGGGAACACCGCGCATGGGGCACCCGCGCCCACAACCTCCTCGGCGCGGCGTGCATCCTGCTGGGTCAGAACACGGCCTCCTTTGAGGTGTGGGATGGCATGCGCGCCATTGACTACCTCCAGTCGCGGCCGGAGGTGGATCCGGAGCGGATAGGCTGCACGGGCAACAGCGGCGGCGGCACGCAGACGTCGTACCTGATGGCGCTGGACTGTCGCATCAAGGCCGCCGCGCCGAGCTGCTACCTGCACCACCAGTCGGTGCAGCTGCGCAAGGCGGTGGGCGACGCGGAGCAGAACCTTTTCGGCCAGATGCTGGAGGGGCCGGACCATCCCGACTTCATCTCCATGCGCGCGCCGAGCCCCGTGCTGATCTGCGCGGCGACGAGGGACTTTTTCGACATCAACGCCACCTGGGAGACTTTCCGACTCGCCAAGCGGCTCTACACCCGCATGGGCTTTCCGGAGCGGATGGATCTCCTGGAAAATGACGAGAAGCACAACTTCAACAAGATCCCCCGCGAGGGTGTGGCGCGGTGGATGTCCCGGTGGCTGCTTGGAAAGGACCAGGCCATTGTGGAGCCGGAATTAAAACTGATACCGGAGGAGGAACTCTGGTGCACGCCGCGCGGGCAGGTCATGCTGCTGGAGGGGGCGCGTTCAGCCTATGACATCAACGCGGACATGGAGCGGGAGCTTGCGGAACAGCGCCGCGCGCTGTGGGCGTCGCGGGAGACGGCACAGATGCTCGGCGAGGTGCGGTGGCTTGCGGGCATACGGTCCCTTGACAAGCTGCCGAAGGCGGAGGTGAAGAGCGCCGGGGAGGCAACGATCAACGGGCGCATGGTGGAAAAATTGGTGTTCACGCCGGAACCGGGCGTGCTGCTTCCGGCGCTGCTGTTCACCCCCGCCAATGCAAAGCCCGGGGAGGCGGCTCTGGTGGTTTCGGAAAAGGGGATGGAGGACGCGGCGCGCCCCGGGGGACCGGTGGACGCGCTGTTGAAGGAGGGGATTACCGTGCTGGTTGTTGACCTGCGCGGCACGGGCGAGACGGAACCAGGCATGCAGACAAAGGAATATGAGGGATCCGGCGGGGAATGGGAGGACTATTTCCGCGCCTATGCACTGGGGCGGTCTTATGCGGGCATGCGCGCGGAGGACATCCTTGTGTGCGCGAAGTATCTGAAAGACAAGTGTCTTTCCGTGCGCCTGGAGGCCTATGGCAACACGGGGGTGCCCGCGCTGCACGCGGCGGTGATGGAGCCGCATTTTTTCACATCGGTCAAGGTTTCCGGGATGGTCACATCGTGGTCGGACGCGGTCCGCGCCAAACCCGCAATGAACCAGCTTGTCAACGCCGTGCAAGGCGCGCTGAAGATGTATGACCTGCCGGATTTGGCCGGGGTGCTCGGGGAGAAACTGACCATCGGGAACAGCGTGAACGCCGGGGAGTAAACGGGACGGATGAAACACATGGCACGGCACGGCGCGGGCATTGCGGCGGTGTTGATGATGGCGGCGTTGTTTTCGGGGACCGGGGCGGCGGTCGCCCCGGCCACCAGCATATCGCCGGAACACCCGCTGATCATCCTTCAAACGACGGCCGCCTTCGGCGACACGGACGAGGGGCCGCCGGATGCCGACAAGTTTGCCGAGGCGAACAGGCACGGCATGGAGGTGGTGCGCCTGTGGAATCTCCTGCCGGAGGACATGCGCCCCCTCTGCCAGCTCCAGGTGGAACTGCGGGTGCGCGATCATGACCTGCGGCTTGAGCTGTTCCGGCGGGTGCTCCGGGAGCCGCAGCGGGAGGGGGTGGCGGTGTGCGTGCAGATTGCCGACCCGCAGGACGAGTATGTCTTTGATCCGGACCATGCGGAGCGGCTGCTGGGGGAATTCTCCTGCATCCGGAGCGTGGTCCTTTCCGAGCTGCATTTCGCCCACTACGACGAGTTTAACGTGGAGCGCTACGCGGTTCCGCCGCACACGCGGTACACGGCGGACATCATCCGGATGGCGGCGCGGGGCGGCAGGCATGTCGTGCTTGTGCTCCAGGGGCTGAAGTGGCTGCATGTCAGCGCGGACGCGCTGAACAGGCCCCTGCTGGATGCGATGCGCGAAAACGCCGAAAATGTCATTGTGGTGAACGAGCACATCGAGCCCCGGCATCTGCCCCGCCAGACCACGGTGTGGGGGCTTTGGCTGGGGGGGTATGCGGCGCACTGGGGCGTTGAGCCGCAGTCGTGGTGGTATGAAAGCAGCTTCATGAACGGTCCGGGCGTGTTCGGTGACCACCTGCATCCGCTGGAAATGCCCCCCGGGCTGTACCGGCCCATGATTCTCCAGGGCGCGGCCATGGGCGCGACGGTGTACAGCTTTGAGCCGTGGTGGGATCTTTTCGACTATGACAACAGCCGTTGCTGGACGGAAGTAATCCTGCCGGCGTTGCGCGAGGTGGTCCACGGGAAGCTTGTCCCGGATCGGGAGGAGGTGTTCAAAAAGACCAAGGTGGCCTATCAGGCTGTGGAGGCGCGGAACATCAACGAGTTCCACCGCAACCTGCGCGATCTGGACTGGATTTCCGACGAAGGCCTGCTTGCCCGGGCCGCCTACGGCGTGTGGGAGCCGATGCTCGAATTCGAACTGGTCCCGAACAAGGGGAACTGGTTTATTCCGATCCTGCCCCCGCGCACGCCGCAGACGGTGCTGGACCGGTTCCCGTGCGTTGTCCGGCCCGGCCAGTGCGCCTCCGTGGAGGAATGGGAGGCGCTGCTGAAGCAGCACTATCCCGAAACGGCTCCGCCCGGATCCGCGTGGACCTGTTCCATCAACGGCCACAGTTATGTCATGCACACCCATGAAAACCTGTACGAGCGCCAGTCTTATGCACTTGCGCTGCCGAAGCCGGTGCGGGGCATGACGGCGGCGGTGGCGGCAGGGGGGCTGCGCCTTGAATGGCCGGCCGACCCCGGCGCAAGGCGGTATTTCATTCTGCGCGGGGACGACCCGCAGGCGCGGCCACAGCCCGTCGCCGAAACCACGGAGCCGCGTTTCACGGAAGTGACATCCCGTCCGGGGTTCTATACCGTCACGGCGGAGACAACGACAACAGAAAGCGTTTCCGGCACGGTCAATTATCTGGACTGCCTTGTCTTCAGCGGAACGGTCAGCGAGCCTGCAGAGCAGGCCCGTCTTGACGGCGGGGGGAAGGTGGAAGTGACGCCGGTGGTGAAAGCGGAGGACACCCGCCCCTCCAGCCAGGTGGTTTATCCCACCTTTGACGGTGTTCCCGGGGATGGGAAGGTGGTTGCCGACGAAATAGTCGCCCGCATTGACGCCTTCAAGACGGCCTACGAGGCCATGGACTGGCGGACGGTGACTGATTTTTACGATCCGGAGTATGAGGACGCAAACGGTTTCCACCGGGAATATGCGGGCCGTGCCTGGAAATGGTGGTTTAGGCGGAACAACAAGACCTTCCTGCTCCGGCAAATCCGCCACTGGGATTTTGCGGAACATGCGTCGTCCGGACGGGTCGCCGTGAAGATGCTCTCCTTTTGCACGGCGGTGCGGCGCGACGATCAGCCTTTCGGCTATGACGGGATTGTGCGGATACCGCGCCACAAGGGCGCGGAGGTGACCCTCACCTGGGAGCGGCGTGACGGTGTGTGGCGCATTGTGCGGACGGAGCCCGCGCTGCCCAATCTGGAGGAGATTCTCTGGAACGACAGGCCGATGGACAGGAAGGAAAAACTGGTTCCGGGCCTGGACGAATAGGTGTGGAGAAGGGACCGCTACCGGGAATCGGCCAGCAGATGGAGAACCCAATCCTCCGTCCCCGGCTTTGTGAATTCTGTTTCCCCGCCGCCCGCGACATCAAAAGATTCCGAGAAGGTTCCCGTCGCGGGATCGTAGAAGCGGGCGGTGAACAGTGTGCCGGCCGCCCCGGCCAGATTAATCCTGAATCCGGCGGGGGCGTCCCTTTTTGAATAGACCGCATACTCAACACCCGGACAGGCGAGGCAGCAGGTGTTGCCGTCTGTCAGCTCGTTGTGCGGGGCCATGCGGTCGAGGTTCCGGAGCTCCCTGTTGAAGAATCGGGCGGCATGGCCTAGCCAGTCCCTGATCCCCATGTTCCTGTCGCCCCCCGCCACATGGGGGTCGTACCCCATGATTCCCCGCTGCGGGATCTCCATTCCCTCGTCCGCGTGAAACGTGAAGTGCCCGCCGCCCATGGAAAAGGTCCAGATGTTTGTGCGGACTTCGGGCCCCTGGTAGGGTTCCCCCTCCAGCAGGAAGTGGGGCCGCGCGGGCCGGCCCATGAACCCCTCCACGGCCTGCCTGTTTGTGTCGGCGTGGTGAAGGGTGTCGCTGTAGACGAAGTCCACGCCGTCGCGCCGGTTTTCCCAGTCCATCCAGAGCGCGCCTCGTTTTTTGAAAAAGTCGCGGAAGTGATCGCCCATGTTCCCCTCGTCGTAGGAGTGCTCGTCCAGGAAGACAAAAAACACGTTTCCAAAGGGGTTTAATTGTTCGAGCAGTTCATGGGAGAAACGTTCCCAGACCCATTGGGTTTTTCGCGGGCCGGACCAGTCGTCGGACCAGTTTTCCCGCCAAACCTCGGAGCCGGGCGAGTCGATCAGCACGGCCTCCGAGACCTTGCCGAGATGCCCGCCGTTTTGCCGGTTCAGGGGGTGGAAGTCCCAGTTCTCCGGGTATTTGGCCCAGCCGGTGAATACGGTTATCCCTACAACCAGCCCCTTCCCCCGCGCATACCGGCACAGGTCCCGCATCCTCGGCCAGTACCGGTCCAGGTCATCGTCGCCACCGTCGTCAAAACGCCGCAAATCCCAGCAGGGCAGTTGGTCCGCCGCCGGGGGGCCTCCGTCACGCCGCGCCCATGGGGTCACACCGGGGTAGACGTAGCCCCAGCGTTTTTCCAACAGGCTGCCGTCCTGTTTCTGGCGCGGCGCCATGAAGGACCAGACATGCACCATGGGGATGCCGCGCGCGGCGCAGTCGTCAATCCACGCCCGGTAATCCAGGTTGGTGTTCTGGGTGACGCACTGGGTGCCGCTGTCCCCGATGAGCATCAGGACGCGCCCCTTGTGCGCCACATAGTGCCCGTCCGGACTGGCGCTTATTTGCGCGCCGCAGGGACAGGAGCAGGCCGTGGCCAGCAGGGCGGCGGCAAGGCCGGTGAGAATCCCCATGGCATGTTTCCCCGGACGGATTTTCATGTGCGGGCGCTTGTCAGGGGCGTTTCCCCCACACGCGCACGTCGTCCACCATGCCGGTGTCGTCAAAGGAGCCGAAGCCGATTTCGCCTTCGGTGAAGGTCTTGTCCTCGGCGGTCATGATGGGTTTTGTCATGTCGTCGCGGAACACCTGAATCAGGCCGGTTTCCGTGTTCCGCACCACGCGCACCGTGTGATATTCGTTGTCCCAGGCGGTGCCGCCGGTGCGCTCCTTCGCGATGGACACGCGGGGCGCGCCGTTCACGAGGAAGATGGAGTTGGCGTGCTCGTCCGACTTTGTGGCCATGTGGACGTAGTAGAAGTGGGTGGCGTCCTGTTTTCCGAAAAAGACGCAGAAGTCACGGTGGCCGTATTCGCGGCCGGTCTGCCTTACGCGCGCCTCGATGACAAAGTCCGTCACCTTGAGGTCCTTCACCCAGGAGATGTTTTTGGGGGAGCGCACAGGCGGCTCGTATTTGCTTTCACCGAAGAGGCTGTAGGCCTTGTTTCCCTTGTCGTCCTCGACGCGCCACGCCTTTTCGTCGGTGGGTGCCCAGCGGTCCGCGCCCTTTTCAAAGTCTTCGGAGAAGACCAGTGGCATGCCGTTGAGTTCCTTCGCGGGTTCGGCCGGGGCCGCCGCCGCGGACAACACCACCGCAAACACCATCAAAGACTGAAACATCTTGTTTCCCTTTCATTTTAGAGCTTTTGTGACCGGCTTTAATGATAGCCCAGCGGACGGTGGAAGCGTCAACAAGCGGGAAGACGGATCAGACCGGCCGGGTGTGGTTGCGGAAGAAGAGGGCGATCTCCGGCTTGTTGAGCCTGCCGCATGCCACGGAAAGCACCATCTCCGCCAACGCGTTGGTCCCGGCGCGCACTTCAAGACCGTTTAACAGCAAAAACACCAGCGCAGCGGCGGCGCCTGTCCGCTTGTTGCCGTCAACAAAGGGATGGTTGCGGGTGATGTGAAAGAGGTAGGCGGCGGCAATTTCGTGCAGACCGGCATGGAGCAATTCCCCCCCGAACGTGGCCATGGGCGCGCCCAGTGCGGATTTGAGCAGTTCCAAATCACGCAGTCCCGGTTCTCCCCCATAACGGGTGATTTGGTCCTGGTGGATTTCCAGCACCTCGGCCAGGCTGAGGAAAAGCGGCTCCACCGGCTATTCTGCCAGTTTTTTCAGGGCCCTGCCGTGCCTGCGGTTGGTCTGTTCCAGCGCGTCCCTGAAGGCCTGCCGCCGGTCCTCCGTGCGCATGGGGCTGAGGATGAGCACCTGGCCGTCCGTGGTGATGTCAAAGGGCGTTTCGGCGGTGGCGCCCAGCAGATCCAGGATGGGCTTTTCGATGACCAGCGCCAGGCTGTTTCCGTGTTTGGTGAGGTTTTTGCGCATTGTCCGGCCTCTCCGCATGTTGCCACGATGTAAGTATATCATAATAACACAGGAGTCCGCCCTCCGGTTCACAGGCGCTGGTCGTCGGTGAGAAGACGCGCCTTAAGTTTTTCGTAGTCCACCTCCTGCACGGCGCATTTCTGTTCCAGACTCTGGGCGGCGGCGGTGGCGGCGCTCTGGCCTAGGATCATGAAGACGGGCTCCATGCGGATGGAGCCGAAGGCGATGTGCGAGCACGAGAGGCAGACCGGCACGAGGAGGTTTTCGCACTGGTCCTTTTTTGGGGTGAGGGAGTCATAGGAGATGCGGTAGGGCTCCTTCGCGCCCACGCCGATGTCGCCCTCGTTCTCCACAAAGCCCTCCGGGGTCACATAGCGCTGTACGTTGTGGGAGTCCATGGTGTAGGAGCCCATGCCGACGGGTTTGGGGACGGGGCGTTTGCCGAGCACGTCGTGCTCCGTCATGACGTAAGGCCCGCGCATGCGGCGGGCCTCACGGATGTAGAGCTGGCGCGGCCAGTGGCCGTTGTCGGCGAACTCATCCGTGGCCAGTCCCCACCGGGCGGCCTCGCTCCGCACATCCTCCGGCATGCGCGGATCGTTCGCCATGAACCACATCAACCCCTTCTGGTACTGCCCGTGCTCCCGGATGATTTCCCGGCGGCGCTCATACGAAGCCTCCGGATAGTCGTAATTCATGCCGATGTTGTCGGTGCTGAAGGGGCCGTGGTTGTTGGTGTCGGTTTTCCTGTTGGGGATGGGGTCGTATTTCTCAAAGTAATCGCGCCGGCCCGTGTCCAGCACGCGCAGGAGCAACTCGTACTGTTTCGGATCATAGCCCGCCGGTTTTTCAAAGGGTATGCGGTTGTCCGGATGGTCCGTCAGGCACATGCGGAAGCAGTAGGCCTGGACGCGGTGGTCGCCCGCGCCTTTTTCGCCGGGGGGATCGGACGATATGCGGGGGAGCAGGCCGTCGGCGGGATCGCCCGGTGTCACATAAGGCGAGACGTTCATGCCGTTGAAGTTGTGCTTGTGCTGGAACACGCCCGTCTGGACGCCGTTCCATTCCTCGCCGTAGACGGCGCCCGCCTCGCGGCCCACATGGTAGTCCACCCCGGCGGCGGCCATGAGATCCCCCTCATAGGTGGCGTCGATGAAGATACCGCCCCGGTAGGCGGCACCGGAGAGGGTGGTCATGGAGGTGATGCGCGCGCCCTCCTTCACCACGCCCTTTTCGCGGTCGAGCCATTCGTCCCGGTGGACGGGAATCTTGTGTTCCGCGATGAGTGCCTCAAAGGCCTCCTCCGCCGCGTGGGGCTCGAAAATCCACATGGTGCGGTTTTCCCTGTCCACGGCGGGGGTGCCCTGGCCCCGTTCGCCGTATTCGGCGCGGGGCTGCCATTTCCATGCGGCGGGTTCCTGGTAGTGGAGCCAGATGCGGTGGTAAAACTCGCGGGCGATGCCGCCGATCACCTCTTTTTTTCCCGTGTCGGTCCAGCCGAGCCCGCCGGAGGAGAGGCCGCCCAGGTGCGTGTCCGGGCTGACGATGATTACCGACCTGCCCATGCGCGCCGCCTGCACCGCTGCGGCCACCGCCGCCGAGGTGCCGCCGTAGACAATGATGTCCGCCTCGTGGACGTTTTTTTCGGCCCGGGCCGGGAGGCACGCGGCGCATGCCAGCAGAATGGCGGTTGCAAGGGCGTGTTTGCGCATTGTTTTTATGATCCTTCCTTTGGCGGTGTCTGCCGCCGCCCAAACGATAAACCAACTGTTCCTTTCTGTTCCACGCGGCCGGTTGAATCAACCGGGGGATACCCACATAATGCCATGAGGCGTTTCCCCGCGACTTTGGGGCGGCGGCAGGGCGGATGGCACCAACCACAGGGAGTTTGAAAGGCATGGACACCACACATTCGGACATGAACCGACGCGATTTCCTGCGCCGTGCGGGGCAGGGTGCGGCAATCGCCGGGGCGGGCATGGCCATGGCCGCGGCGGAGGCGAAGACCAGGCGCGAGGCCGCCGATCCGCACGCCCCGAGGACGGGCCGCCTCCTGAAGGAGGACGAGGTCATCGGCATCGGCATCATCGGTGTGGGCGGCATGGGCGGCAGCCACCTGCGCGAACTGCTGGACAGGGAGAAGAAGGGGGAGAAGGTGCAGGTGCGGGCCATCTCCGAGGTGTACAAGCGCCGGCAGACCTGGGGTAAAACGGCGATAAAGGATTCGGTGGGCCGCGAGGTGGAGGCCTACTACGACTACAAGAAACTGCTGGAGCGCGACGACATCCACGGGGTGATTATCGCCACGCCCGATCACTGGCACGCCCAGTGCTCCCTGGACGCGATGGACGCGGGCAAGGACGTGTACTGCCAGAAGCCCGTGACGCTGACCATCGAGGAGTCGCTGGAGGTGCGCGACAGGACAAACGAGACGGGCCGCGTGTTCCAGTGCGGCGCGCAGAACTGCTCGGATGACTGGTTCTGGCAGGCGCGCAAGTTCATCAAGGACGGCGGCATCGGCGAAATTATCTACGCCCAGGCGGACTACAGCCGCAATTCAGGGACGCCCGAGGACCCCATGGGCGGCGAGTGGAACTACAAGATTGCCCCGGATGCCTCGGACGATCCCGGGGCGGGCGAGGGCTACATCGACTGGAAGCAGTGGCTGGGTCCCGCGCCGAAACGGCCCTTTTCCAAGCCGCGCTTTTTCCAGTTCAGGAAATACTGGGACTACTCGGGCGGTGTGGCCACGGACCTCATGTACCACTACCTCGCCCCGCTCATCATCGCGCTGGACGCGAAGGCGCCCGAGCGCGCCATGGCGGGCGGCGGCATCTTTGTGCAGCACGACGACCGCGAGGTGCCCGACACCTTCCTGGTGACGCTGGACTTCCCGGACGACTACAGCATCCTGCTCACCTCGTCCATGGCCAACAGCCAGGGCAACCCGGCCATGATCCGGGGCCACCGCGCCACCATCCGTCCGGAGGAGGGCGGCATGAGGGTGACGGCCGAGCCGCAGTTTGCGGACTGGTTCAAGGCGAAACACGGCGCGGCGGAAATCTTCGTGCCGAAGGAGCCGCGCCCGGATCATGTGGGCAAGTGGCTTGAGTGCATGCGCACGCGCGGCGAGGTGCATTGCACGGCGGAGACGGCCTACCGCGCCATGGCGGGCGTGAAGATGGCCTGCGACTCCTACCGGGAGGAGCGGTTCATCTTCTGGGACAACGAGCGGGAAAAGTACGCCAGCAAACACCCTAGGCCCAAACGCGCCTCAAAGTTCCCCGCGCACCCGGCGGAGTAGCGTCCTCGGGCAGGCTTCGCCCCTGTTTTATTGCTTGAAAAGCGTTGCGAACTAGTATATACTAGAATATATACAACGGAGGCAGCAGGATGAACACCGCCAAAATATTTCCCAACGGCGGGAGTCAGGCCGTCAGGCTCCCCAAGGGATTCCAGTTCACCGGGGAGGAGGTGTGCGTGAATAAAATAGGGGGCATGGTGGTGCTGTTTCCCCGCGAAAAGGGCTGGGAGCTTCTTGCCGGGAGCCTGGACCATTTCACGCGGGACTATATGGAAAAGCGCGACCAGGGCGGTCCGGCGGATGAGCGCGTCCCGCTGTGATTCGTTTCATGCTGGACACGAACATCTGCGTCGAACTCATCCGCAACCGCAGTGAAGTGATGCTCAAACAGCTCCAGCGGCACGAGGTGGGGGAGGTGGGCATCTCAGTGATCACCCTTGCCGAACTTCGGCACGGGGTTGAAAAAAGCGCCAAACCCGGACAAAACAGCATCGCCCTTGGCGAGTTCTGCGCGCCCCTCGAAATACTTCCCTTCGAAGACGCCGCCGCCGTGGAGTATGGGCGGGTGCGCGCCGCACTGGAGCGAAAGGGGCAGATCATCGGTCCGATGGATTTGCTTATCGCCGCCCACGCACTTTGCGCCGGGGTTGTGCTGGTCACCAACAATGAGCGTGAATTCCGGCGTGTGAGGGGGCTTCGCGTCGAAAACTGGACATAACCCCCCCGCAGAATACGAAATATCCCGTGTTATTGCATTGGAGGGCCTATGACCGCGGGGTGTTGCGTTTTTGCCACATGTCGAGGAGGAGGATGGCCAGGAAACAGGAGAGGCCGCAGGCAAGGCCCACCAGCAGCGCCCTGAACCCGATAGGTAAGGGGCTTAAAAAATGTTTGGTTACAGGTCCGACAATGCTAAAGACCAATATTACAACAACAGCTTTTTTCCCGGGATAATTCATCTTATTTCACCGCGGCCATGATCTTGTTGGTGACGGTGTTGCGGAGGCGCATGGTGTTGGCGGCCTCGCCGGGCGAGGCGGTGGTGAGGAAGACGAGGGCGGTGTCGTTTTCCGGGTCGGCGAGGCCGATGACGGTGTCGATGCCCGCGTGGCCGAAGGTGCGGCTTGAGGCGGTGTTGCCGAAGCCGAACCAGCTTTCCTGGGTGGTGCCCCGGAGGAACCAGCCAAGCCCCCAGTATTCGTGCCGGGGATTTTTGCCCGCCGCGAAGTCCTCGTCAATCTCCTTCTGGTACTGGACGCGGTGCATCTCCGCGAGGGCGTCGGGCTGAATCAGGGTTTTGCCGTTCCACACGCCCTTGTTCAGGTGGAGGTTGAGCAGTTTCAGCATGTCTTCGGGGCGGGCGAAGGCGCCGCCCGAGGGGTGGCCCAGGAAGGCCACGTGGTCTGTGTCCATGGGCAGGGGGTATTCCTTGGGCGGCGGCACAAGGGCCACCGCCGCGTCGGCGGGGGGCACGCCGAAGGTGAAACCCGCGCCGAGGGGTTCAAAGAGCCGCTCGCGGCAGAGGTCGTTCCAGGGGCGGTTGCCGGAAACACGGCGCACCACCTCGGCGGCGAGGAGCATGCCGCTGATGGCGTGGTAGCCCGTGCGCGAACCGGGCTCCCATTCGGTCTGCATCGCGCAGAGTTTCGCGATGGCGGCCTTCCACTGGTCTTCCGAAAGGACGGGTTCAAGGGGCGCGGCGCTGAGTCCGGCGGAGTGGGTGAGCAGGTGGCGCACGGTGATCGCCTCCTTGCCGCCGCCGATAAATTCCGGGATGTATTTGCACACCGCCGTGTCGTAATCCACCAGCCCCTCCTGGTGGGCCATGACGGTGACCGTGGCGGTGACGGCCTTGGAAAAGGAGAACATCATGCTCATCACCGAGCCGTCAAAGGGCGCGTTGGCGCGGTCACGGCCCGAACAGGTGCCCCAGTACCGCTCCACAAATTTGCGTCCGCCCCGCGTGGCCACGAGCGCCGCGCCGGGAACGGTTTTCGCGTCAAATTCGGCGGTGACGAAATCAACCGCGTCTTGGAGCAGCTTGGGATCGACATTGACCTCGCCGGGCGTGGCGGGGGCGAGGGACTCGCGGGACGGTGTTTGGGCGTGGGTGCAGCGGTGGAACGCGGCCGCCGCCGCGCCGAGGGCGGCGCTCCGCATGAAGTCCCGGCGGTTCAATGTGCAGGTGTTTTGCATCAGTGACAAATCCTTTTGTTGTGCCGCGTTCCGCGCGGGCTGAAAGAATATAAACCACCGGGTCGGGGGGACGCGAAGAAACAGGGGAGAGAATTTTGAACCACTGGGGCGCACAGAGGGCGGGAGCAGAAATATTCAGTTGTCCACCTCGAATACGTGGAGGGTGGATTTTTCGTCCTCCGGCACAAAGTAGAAACGCACGCCTTTTTCGGTGGGTTCCGCATAGAAGGGGTTTTGGGTCCATGCGGGCAGGACGGGTGGCCGCAGCGGCACGGGCGCCTGGTGCTCCGCGCGCAGTTCAAAGATGTTGACAAGGTCCACACCGCCCAGCCGCAGCGAGGTCTGTTTCTTGCCCTGCACCGCGTAGCCGCGCAGGCCCGCGCAAAGCATGAAGGAGGTGCCGGGCACCCACTGCGTGTCCTGGTAGTCGATGTAGTGCCCGCCGTTGGGCTGTGATTTGGGATGGTCCGGATTGACCACCGTCCACTGCCCGTTGTCGAAGGCGGTCTCCCACCGGTAAAAACGGCGGGAACCCCAGTTCACCCCGACCAGCACTTTCTGGGCGGGGAAATGGGACACCGCGCCGAGGTGATCGGCAAACCTGAACATCTCGCGGGCCTGGAGCGTCTCCGGGTCCACAGTGTATACGATGGCGGCGCTGTCGGGCCGGTAGGCCGCCACAGGCACCCAGATGAGTTTGAAATCATAGTCAATGCCGCCGGGATGGTACAGTTCGCCCTCGCCGAGGGTGATCCCGCGCAGTTTTTTTCCGGTCTTGTTCATCTCAAAGAGGTGGCCCGTTCCCCTGCCCTGCGCCCGGTCCGCCACCTCCACCGAGGACAGGTAGAAACGGTCACCCGCCATGGTCAGACCCTGGGGGTGGAAGGTGCGGAAATCGAGCTCATGGGCGGCGCATTCCCGCCACTCCGAGGCGGCGGTGATTTGGCGGAAGTGTTGCTCCAGCACCTCGCCGGGCGTGGGTGCCTTTTCCTCCGCGTCCAGTGTCGCGGCAAACACAATCGCCAACAGCGCGGGGAGGATGAGGCGGTTTGCGGGTGTGAAGACTTTCATGGTGCGTGCCTTATTTGCGTTTGAGGGTGACATAGCGCATGCCGTGGCGTTCCGTTCCCTGTTCCAGCCAGCATTCCAGGCGTGTGTCCCCGGCGGCGGGGCGCAAACCTGTTATGAACGCCGTCGCCGCGCCCCCGGCCACCTCCGCGCTTCCCTCCGCGCCGCCGAGGAGAATGCGCGCTGTGCCCGCCTTCTTTGCCTTGGCAAAGGTGAGCTCGGCGGTGTATTCCCCCGTCTTTTCCACTGTCAGCTCCCAGTGGCCCACCCCGTCGCCCGTCCAGTTGTCCTCGCCGCGCCAGTCTTGGCGCGACAGGGTGAGCGGGTTTTGGCGGTCGCTTCCCACCACAATGCGCACGGGCGCGTAGCCCCGGCTGGCGGACACGTCGGTAAACCATTTCTCGTAGGCGGCGCGCAGCCGTCCCACCGTCTCCGGATTGTCCGCCGCCACGTTGCGGGCCTCGCCGGGGTCGGCGTCCATGTCGTAGAGTTCCGCGCCGTCCACCAGTTTCCAGCGCTGGGTGCGCACGGCGCTGTTCCTGAAGGGTTCCGGCGCGTCGCCCCGGTGCCACTGGAGGAAGAGTGTCCTGTCCGGCCAGGTCTTGGCGGCCTCACCGTCCCGGAGCAGCGGCATCAGGCTGACACCGTCGAAGGCAGGCGGCTTTGCCGGGAGCGCGCCGCAGGCGTCAAGAAGGGTTGGCACCACGTCAATGTGCGCGGCGATGCGGTCCACGTCGCGGTTTCCGGCGAAGGCTTCGGGCCAGCGCACAAAGAAGGGCACGCGGATGCCGCCGTCATAGACGGTTCCCTTCCAGCCGCGCAGCCCCGCGTTGAACCGTTTCTTCTCATCCTTGTCCTGCGCGCCGTTGTCCGTCATGAAGATGACGATGGTGTTTTGCGCGAGACCGGCGTCGTCCAGGGCGGCGAGGATGCGGCCCGTGTTCCGGTCCGCGTTGGCGATCATGCCGTAGACCCGCGCGGTGTCTTCGTCCAGCCCGGCGGCGAGGTAGGGCGCGGCGTCGGCCTCGGGCACCTGCAGCGGCGTGTGGGGCGCGTTGAAGGCCACATAGGCGAAGAAGGGCGTCTTTCCGGGCGCGGTGATGAAATCCAGCGCCGCGTCGGTGAACACGTCGGTGCAGTAGCCCCTGACTTTCACCGGCGCGCCGTTGCGCTGGAGCACGGGATCAAAGTAGGTGTCCTTCCGGTCGTAGAACTCCGGGTCCGAGGGCTGGGCGATGCCTCCGCCGAGATGCACCAGCGACTGCTGAAAACCCCGGTCCACCGGGCGCAGGGGATAGTTGTCGCCCAGGTGCCACTTGCCGAATATGCCCGTGCGGTAGCCCGCCGTGCCCAGCATCTGCGCCAGCGTCGTTTCGCGGGGATCCATCATGGACCGCCCCGCATAGGTGTCCACCACGCCCGTGCGGTAATTGCACCGGCCCGTCAGCAGGGAGGACCGCGTGGGCGAGCAGACGGGGCTGGAATTAAAATGGGTGAGGCGGACGCTTTCCCCGTGGAGCCGGTCCAGGTTGGGCGTCTTCAGCACGGGGTTGCCGTGGCAGCCCAGATCGCCGTAGCCCTGGTCGTCGGTGATGATCAGCACCACGTTGGGCCGGGCGGCGGGGGTGTCAGCGCGGCCCTCCGCCGCGTAACCGGCGAGGGCGCCCACCGCAAGACCAGAAGACGCCCCCTGTAAAAACGCCCTGCGGCTCATTGCGCCCATGCCGTTGCCTCCTGTGGTTCAGCCCTTGACGGATACATCTTAGAGGATTTTCCGGCGCTTGCCAAATTGCGGTGCGCGGGTCTTGACAGCCGGCGGCATGCCTTCCATAATGGGCCGGTCGGACAAACCAACAAGGAGCACGGACCATGGGCAGGATGATGATTGCCGTCATGCTGGCGTTGACACTGGCGGGCGCGGCCCTCGCGGCGGGCGCTGCGGAGCCGTTGAAGCACCCCGAATCCACGGAGGGCTGGGAGAGCCTCTTCGCGCCGGACCTGTCGAACGCGGTTTATCCGGCGGGGGTGTGGAGTTTCAAGGACGGGGAGCTCACCGCCACGGAGGACCAGGCCATCTGGACGAAGGCGGATTTCGGGGACTGCGTCATCGACCTCGAATTCAAAAACGCCGAGGCGGCGAACAGCGGCGTCTTCCTCTTTTGCAGCGACATGGAGAAATGGGTCACGAGCTGCATCGAGGTGCAGATTCTTGACGATTACGCGGACAAGTGGAAGGACGTCGCGCCGAACTGGAAATGCGGCGGCATCTTCGGGCGGCTGGCGGCGTCGAAGCAGGCGGTGAAGAAGGCCGGGGAATGGAACCGCTACACCATCCGCTGCGCGGGCAAACAGGTGGATGTGGTGCTGAACGGCGAGCACGTCGCGTCCATGGACATGTCCAAGTGGACCGAGATCGGCAAGAACCCGGACGGTTCAGAGGCCCCCGAATGGCTGGGCGGCCCGATCAGCGCCATGGCCGCGAAGGGCAAAATCGGCCTGCAGGGCAAGCACGCGGGCGCGCCCATCTGGTTCCGCAACATGAAGGTGAAGCGGCTGGACTGAAGCGGCGGGGCTTATCCGCCGATTGACTCCAGCATGAGCTTCGAGTCCAGGGCCATGGGGTCGGCCTCCAGTGCCTTGAGCAGGAATTCGCGGGCCTTTTCCCGGTCGCCGAGGCCGAGATGGCCGAGCGCCCGCATGTGCAGCGAGGACACCAGCAGCCCCTTGCGGCCGAGTTCGTGCTCAAGCAGGAAGGTCCGCGCGGAGTGTGACTCGTCCACGGACACGGTGATGTGGCGTCCGTCCCTGACGGTGGCCAGCCGGTTTTCCCCGTCGGTGATGAGTTTGCGGAACAGTTTCTCCACCTCAGCCGGGTCCGCGCCCAGTTCGCGGAGGGCGAGCGCCCGGTAGTATTCAATCTCGGGGAAGTCGCCCGCGCCCCAGCCCTGGCTGAAGGTGTAGTCCCGCATCTTTTCAAAGTATTCCCGCGCCTTTTCCGCGTCTCCCGCCTTCGCGGCGTTCACCCCCAGATGGTACCAGGCAATGCCGGTCTTGCTGTCGCGTTCGGCCTCCAGGTTGGCGGGGAACTCCATGGCCCTGAGCATGGATTTTTCCGCCCCGGCGTGGTCGCCGCCGTTCATGAGGGTGATGCCCCTGTGGAGGTGCGCGTCAAACCAGTGGACGTGGGGGTTGAAGGTCGCGCCCTCCCGGATGTGGTAGTTCATGCGTTCCAGCAGCGCGATGGCCCGGTCGTATTCCCCGTTGAACACGGCCAGCTCCACCTCCATGAGCTGGATGTCGGTGATCTCGCCGGCAAGTTTCCCGTAATTGGCGAGGAATTCGGCCAGTTGCGCGGGGGTGAGGCTGGCATAGGACATGTACAGGCGCGCCTCGGAGAAATAGCGCGGCTCGGAATGGTCCAGGGAGATGGCGCGCATGATGTTGTCCAGCGCGCCGGGCATGTCCCGCAGGTGGTTCGCCTGGAGGTAGGCGATGTTCCGGTGGATGATGGCCCTGTCCGGGGCGAGTTCTGCCGCCTTTTTCCAGGAGTCCACGGCGGCCTGGTGCTGGTGGTCGGCCAGGGCGTTGCCCAGCAGGTAATGGGCGTTCGCGTCGCGGTCGTTCCGCGCCAGGGCGAATTGGAGTGCGCGTACGGAATCGTCCCCGTAGGGGAAGCAGAGGTCCGTGGGCAGGGATGCGGCCTTTTCCAGCGCCTGATCCGCCTCTTTTTCCCGTCCCGCCGCCGCCAGGCACATGCCCAGATGGTAATAAATCATCGGGTGGCTGTTTAGTGCGGGATCGCCGGACCCCACCGCCATTTCAAGGACTTCGGCGGCCTCGCCGAAGAGGCCGAATTCCGCGTAGCGCGACGCGGTTTCAATATGGTTGTAGGGTTCGCCGCGCAGGGTTTCCCCGAGCATGGCGGCCCATTCCCCGGCGGTCCGCCCGGTGGGGGTGCCGCCGGAAAGGAGGCGCATTTCGTTCATGGCGGCAAAGCACAGCGGGTCCACGGCGAGGGCCCGTCCCGCCGCATCCGCGGATTTGTCGCGCGCGCCGAGCAGGCGCAGCGCCACGGCCCGGCCCCACTGCGCCTCCACATTCATGGTGTTCGCCGCGCAGGCCCTTTCCGCGGCGTCCAGCGCGCGCCGCCAGTCCCCGCGCGCGCCCTCAAGCCGGGCGGCCAGCGTGCAGCCCGCCGAGGTCCACGGATAGTCCCATGCGGCGCGGTGGAGCAGGTCCAGCGCCTCGGATGTCCTGCCCTGTTTCATAAGGCACACGCCGAGATAAAAGAGGGGCGTGGCGTCCTGGGCCTTCTTGTGGTTTCCCGTCACCACGTCCGCGGCCCGCCCCAGGTGCTCCTCCGCCTTCGCGTACTCCCCGCGCTTCAGGAAGACCAGGCCCGTCTGCGTGTTTGCGGCCACATGGTCCGGCTCCAGGGCGAGGGCCGCGCCGTAGTATTTCATGTAGTCGTAGTTGGTGTTTCCGAACTGCTCTATTTTCAGGCCGGCGAAGTACAGCTCCTGCGCCGTCTTGTATTCCTTCGGGTCAAGGGGATCCTTGTGGGTTTCCGGGAAGGGCTCGTTCAGCGGGGGCTGCTTTTGCCACGCCATCAGCCCGCCGCCCTCCGTCGGGCGCAGCGACAGCCGCAGTTCTTCCAGCGTGGCGTCCGCATCCAGGGCCACGGTTTTTTCATAGGCCGCGGCGGGGGAGAGGTCGGCCGTGTCCTCGAAGACGGTCCTGCCCGCCCGCGTGAGGACAATCCCGACACCCTTCCGGACTGCGGTGGCGTTCACCTGTATCAGTGCCGCGCCGTCCCTCAGGTCCAGGTTGAGTGCGAAGTCGCGGTCGGCCTCCCTGATTCCGTCCATGCCCCGCAGTCCGCACAGATACATGGTCCCGTATTTCGTCTCGAAGGGCGCGACAAAGTTGTAGTCGGGCTGGTTGTCGGAATAGAAGCCCATCATCAGCTCCGCGTAGGGGCCGTCGCTGTCGGTGAGCTTCTGGTCCCACACGGCCTGCACCTCGTTCTTTCCCCAGTTCCAGAGCTTTTTGCCCTTGAAAATGCGGTGGTCGCCGATGAGCACGGTGCCCACCTTTTTGCCGTGGTCGATGCCGCCCATGAAATCCTGGCGGGTTTTGGTGACGAAAAAGGAGACGGGCTGCCTGGCCTCCCGCCACCATGACAGGTCCTCGCCGTGGGTGTAGTCGGTGGACTGGTAGACTTGGTTGGGCACGGGCCACCGGGTGAATTCGCTCACATAGTGGAAGTTCATCATCTCCACGTCCGGCGGGAAGATGAACTGGTAGGTGTCGTTCACGTGCACGGCGGCGTTGGCGAAAAAGAGGGCGGGATATTCAAGGGGGGTCGGGTTGATGCTTTTGAACTCGATTTTCACGAAGGCTTTGCCCGGTTCCAGGGTCATGCCGGTGAGCCAGCGGGTGCGGCACCGTTTTTCATACTCCCCGACCCATACGGTTTTGCTTCCGTCCGGGTTGTCCACAAGGATATGGTCCACCTGGATGAGACTGGTTGCCCGGTGGTGGTGGGGAGTGTTCCATTCCACACCGCCGGAGGTCCACGCGCCGATGGTGCCGATGAGGGCGGGTTTCACCACGCGGTTGTTGTAGACCAGGTCGTAGCCGTTGGTCTTGTCAAGGGCGTAATACAGGCGGCCGCCCATCTCCGGAGTGACGCAGATTTTGAGGTATTCGTTTTCAAGAATGACCGCGGTGTATTCCCTGTCCTTCTTTTCGGTGGATTTCACATCATAGAAGGGGTAGGGGTAGACGTGCTTCTCCGCCAGCTGCACCTCCTCGGGCCGGTAGAAAAGGGGGATTTTGTCGGGTTCTTCGGTCTCATAGGTGGGCAGGACAATCTTCTCCTCCGACATGCGCACCTCCCCGCCGCCCATCGCGGCGGCAAGTGTCAGAACAAGCAGCATGCTGGCGGCCATGGAAACGCCTCCCTGGGTTGTTGGCGTGGACGCGGGGTTATTTCCGGGCGCGCGCCTGGTTGCGAGGCAATGATAATCAAGGAGTTTCGCGTGGTCAAGGCATGGTACGGCCGTCTTGCCGCCGCCGGGGCGATGGTGTATCCTGCGGTCATGAAACCATGGGGAATCATGGGGCGAATCCTCTTTGCCGCCGCCGCGTTGACGGTGGCTGCGGCGCTTTCCATGTCGCGCCATGAGGCGCTGCTGGCGTACGGGCTGAACCTCTCCGCCGGGGCGATGACGGGGGTCATCATCGGGTGGTCGCTCCTGTCCCTTTGTTTCACGGGGCTGTTTCTTGGGATTCGGGGCGGGCTGAAGCTGCCGGGATGGGCGGCCGCGGCCCTTGTTCTTCTCTGCGCCGCGGCGGGGGCCCTTTCGGCCTTCAGCATCTATCTGCTGGAGGTGAAATATGAGAGGGGGGAGTCGGATTTGCGGAGGTTGGGGAAGTATTGCCGGGATTTGCCCGCATGGGAGGCGCGGTCGGAGGAACTGCGGAAAGGCATCCTTGGCGCGGCGCGGCTGGACCCGCCGCCCGCGCGGAGGCCGCTGAACCCAGTGATCCACAGCCGCCGGGAGCATGAGGGGTACTCGGTCGAGAATGTCATCCTGGAGACGGTGCCCGGTTTCTTCCTCGCGGGCAACCTGTACCGCCCCCTTCCGGCCATTGAGGGCGCAAAAATCCCGGTGGTGATCATCCCGCACGGCCATTTCCCCCATGGACGGTTCAACCCGGACACCCAGCTTCTCGCGTCGGCCTTTGCGCGCATGGGCGCGCTGGCCTTTCTGTATGACATGGCGGGCCGGGGCGAGACCACGCAGGTGAGCCACGATGACCCGAACGCCCTCACGCTCCAGCTGTGGAACAGCATGCGCGTGCTGGACTTCATGCTCGCCCTGCCCGGTGCGGACGCGGAGCGGGTGGCCATGACGGGCGCCTCGGGCGGGGGCACGCAGACCTTTCTCTGCGCCGCCGTGGACAAGCGCGTGACCCTTTCGGCCCCGGTGGCCATGGTGTCCTCCTGGATGTACGGCGGCTGCGCGTGCGAAAGCGGCCTGCCGATACACAGGAGCGGGATGAGCGGGTCCGGGACCAACAACGCCGAGATTGCCGCGCTGGCCGCGCCCCGCCCGCAGCTCATCGTCTCCATTGACGCGGACTGGACGCGCACCGTGCCGGAGCGGGAGTTCCCCTACATTCGGGGCGTCTACGCCCTGTATCACAGGGAGGCTTTCCTCAAAAACGAGCATTTTGCGGGGGAATCGCACGATTTCGGCCCGTCAAAGCGTTTGGCGGTCTGCATGTTCGTGGCGGGGCATTTCATGCTGGACTTCACACGGATCCTCAAACCCGCCAGCGGGGCGGAGGGGGGCACTGGCAAGTCCTCAAGCCTGGGAAACAGGACCGTGTGGGAATTTGACGACGGCGCGGTGGAGGCGGAGGAGGTGATGCGGGCCTTTGACGCGGAGCATCCGCTGCCTGCGGGGGCGCTGCGCGGCTGGGACGCCGTGATGGCCTCGTTGCGCGGAACAGCTCCGGAGACCGGAGAAAGGAAAGAACCATGAACCGTCGTGAATTCCTGCGGAATGTGTCTCTGTGCGCGGGGGCCGCCGCGCTGCCCAGTCGGGCCCGGGCGGCGGCGGAAAGGCCGCCGAACGTGCTGTTCATCGCCATTGACGATCTGAACCACTGGGTCGGCTATCTCGGGCGCAACAACCAGACCAAGACGCCGAACATTGACGCGCTGGCGGCGCGGGGGGTGTGGTTCACTCGCAGCCACTGCGCCGCGCCCCTGTGCAACCCCTCGCGCGCCGCCCTGATGTCGGGGCTGCGCCCCTCCACGAGCGGCGTCTACGAAAACGGGGACGACTGGCGCAGGGTGATTCCGGAGGACCTGCCGCTCACGGCGGCCTTCCGCAGGGGCGGCTACCATGTGTGCGGCGCGGGCAAGATTTACCATGAGGCCTTCCGCCGCCGTTCCGAATGGGACGATTATCTGGAGGACGCGGGGGACGATCCCAAGCCGAAGGGCGACACCGGTGTGGGCGGCATCCGCTTCGCGCCCCTCGACTGCGGCGACGAGGATTTGCGCGAGTGGAAAATTGTGGACTACGCCGTGGCCCGGCTTGGGGAAAAACACGACAAGCCCTTCTTTTTGGCCGCGGGCCTGCACAAGCCCCACATGCCCTGGAACGTGCCGCGCAAGTACTACGACATGCACCCGCTGGCGGAGATTAACCTGCCCCCGCACCAGGAGGACGACCTCAAGGATCTGCCGCCCGCCGCGCTGCGCATCGCAAACCCCGGCAAGGACCATGCGGCCATCCTCAAGTCGGGCCGGTGGAAGGAGGCCGTCCAGGGCTACCTTGCGGCCATCTCCTACTGCGACGCCATGGTGGGGCGGCTGATCGGCGCGCTGGACCAGTCGGAACACCGCGGCAACACGATCATCTGCTTCTGGAGCGACCACGGCTGGCACCTCGGCGAGAAGGAGCACTGGCGCAAGTTCACCCTGTGGGAGGAGGCCACCCGCGCGCCCCTCATCTGGGTCGTTCCGGGACTGACCCCGGCAAACGCCCGCTGCGACCGCACGGTGGACTTCATGTCCGTCTATCCGACCCTGACCGACCTGTGCGGCCTGCCCACTCCGGGGCATGTCGAGGGGACCGGCATCCGCAGCCTGCTGGCCGACCCCGCCGCGCCCTGGGACCGGCCCGCCGTGACCACCTACAAGCACCGGAACCACAGCGTGCGCACCGAGGGATGGCGCTACATCCGCTACGCCGACGGGGGCGAGGAACTTTACGACGAGGCGCGGGATCCCTATGAATGGACCAACCTCGCCGGAGTGCCGGAGCATGGTGCGAAAAAGGCGGAGCTGGCCAAATGGCTGCCCGCGCAAAACCATCCCGGCATGGAGGGCGGGCGCGGTTCGGACGGGGAGTGAGACGTGGTGTGTTGCACGGTTCTGCAGTAATGATGCGTGAAGACAGAGTGGGAGGGATGGTGCGATGGCGAGGATGCGCGATTATGGCGTGATAGTTAAGAATGTTGCCACGCAACAGACCGGGTTTTATGCCGCCGGATTGGCGCTGTTGATGCCGTCCATGGCAGGGGCGCACAGTTTCAGCCGCTATGTTTCCACACCGATTACACCGCCATTGGAACTGCTCTGGGTTGCGGCTGTTTATGTGGTGTTGTTTCTCATTCTCAATGTGCCGTGCCGGAAGTGGTTCCTTGGGGAGGGACTGCTCCGTTCCACATTGTTTTCCGTAGCGCTTTTGACGTCTTTTTCTTTGTCATTTTTTTGCGCGGGAACTTTTGCCGCCAGCATGTCCACGGCCCCGCCGCCGGGGTTGGGCTTTTCACATCCAGCCTTCTGGGGGTTTGACTGGGAAAAATGCGGTGGCTTGTTCCAATTTTGGAACAGTTTTGGACTGGTGGCACTTTTTGGGTGGTCTTGGTTTTTCCTTCGACCGGGTGTTTCGAAGAATAGAAAGCGTTGGGTGGTGGTCTGCGCGAATCTTGTTCTTTACCTTTTATGTTTGCTCCCTTTTGCGGTGAGTGGCGCATGGATGCATGGCAGGTCGGGTTATTATGTAAACAGTGACTGCAAATATCGGGTGGAATCGCTTAACAGCGCTGTGATTGCCTATGCCGAAGGACATGGGGGAAAACTGCCTGAGGCGGACAGTCTTGACGCGGTTTTGGCGTTGCTTGTGTCAAGTTTATCCGAAATTGAACCCTGTTCCGGCCATTCTGTGGACCTTTGTCCGCTGGGGGCGGCACGGGAGCGCCATCCCAGGCGGTACGAATGGAACCCCGCTTTCTCGGGGGTGTCACTGGAGACAATGAAGACAAATCCAAACTTTCAGGGAATACTCCCCATTTCCTGTCCCTACCACGATAACGACGGAAAACCGAAAATACAATGAAGGTCAGGAAACGCCATGCGCTGCTCATTGTGCTGGCACTGTGCGTGTGCACGGTGCCGATGTGGCCATATCTCAAGGGGCCGGTCATTTCGGTGGTTTAAATGGTAAGGCCAAAAAAGACGGTTGAGGAACGGGTGGCGCAGTACGGGGAGGCGGTGCGGGCGCGGCTTGCGCCGGATTTCGCACGGGCCGGGGTGGCCTATCCGCCCGCGCGGGTGACGCTGGCGGGGTTGAAGGCGGAGCGCGTGATGCAGGTGTGGGTGGCGGGGCCGGAGGGGCAATGGCGGCATTTGCGGGACTATCCGATTCTGGGCATGAGCGGCGTGCTTGGGCCGAAACTGCGGGAGGGGGACCGTCAGGTGCCCGAGGGACTTTATGATGTCGAGTCGCTGAACCCGAACAGCCTCTTTCACCTCGCCCTGCGGGTGGGGTATCCCAACGGGCATGACCGCGCGCGGGGTGCGGAGGACGGGCGGGAGGCGCTCGGATCGGACATCATGATCCACGGGAAAAAGGCCTCGATTGGGTGCCTGGCCATGGGTGACGAGGCTGCGGAGGATTTGTTCGTTCTTGCCGCGGAAACCGGCATCGGGAAGGTGTCCGTCATCCTCAGCCCGGTGGATTTCCGTGTCCGCGACCTGCCGGAGGACATGCCGTCCACACCTGCATGGACGGGGGAGTTATACCGGGCCGTCAGGGAGGAACTTGGCCGGCTGCGGTAGAACGCCCACGGCATGTGCCGCCTGACCGGGGCGGCCACAGGAGAGGGAGCATGGGAAAAAGCGTTGAAGAGCGGATTCGCCGCCACATCGAAAACTTTGCGAACCCGGACCTGCATGTCTCCAGCATGGCGGAGAGGTATATGCTGCGCCATTACGGAGTGCGCGCGATTGATCAACTAATCAAGGCCTGTGATCATACTAATCCGATGACGAGGCTGAGGGCAGCTTGGGTACTTGGATACACAAAAGATCCAAGGGCTTATGGACCGATTCTTCGCCTGACGGATGATCCAAATGAGCGGGTACGGTATGACGCCACAGTCGCACTCGGCATACTGGGGGACAAGCGAGGACTACAACACCTGCTTAGGATGTACTGGGAGGACGATGACACCCGGCCTGCCTGGCTTGCCTTTCAGAAATGCGGACCACCAGCCCTGCCCGTGCTGAAACGACTTCTCCGCAACCGCGATTCTTCCGTGCGAGTAAACGCATTAAACATTTTGGGCGATATCGCCTTGAACTTCTGCGATCCCGAATGCCTGGAACTGTTGAAAAAGCAGCTCAACGATCCGGACCCTGAAATCCGCGCCGACACTGAATTCTGGCTTGGGAAAATCGCAGAAAAGTAGGGGCTCTCGTCACCCCTGTCCCCATTTTTCCGTGTTTTCAGTGTGTTCCGTGGTGGATCCCCCCCTTCCGGGGTTATTTTTCCACCCCCGGAAAGTCCCGTTTGAACCGGGCCAGCGCCGCGTCCGCATTGCCGGGCATGAGGTAGAAGCCTCCCTCCACGGTGGCGCTTTCCCCCGGCTTCAGATCGCTGAAGAGCGGAAAGAGGTGGAAGCAGGCGCGGTCGTCGCCGCCGTTGCAGGAGGCCCATTCCGCCGCCTCAAAGCCCAACGCGGCGGTGAACTTCCCGTCGGCGCTTTCCACCGCTATCAGGGGGAAGTCAAAGGTTTCCGCGCCGTTCCGCCACCAGCCCCAGATCACGGGCGGCTGTCCCGCGCGGGTGAAGGACAGGTGGATTTCCTCTTTGCCTTTTTGCGTGCCGCCCACGGTGAATTTTCGGCCCTGCGACCACAGGAAGGTCCGGTCGTAGAACCCCATGTAGTTGCCGGTTTTTTCGGGTTCATGGACCGCGCTTTCCACCAGGCCCGGGAAAAAGGCGGGTGCCTCCGTGGTGGGGATGCAGGTGTGCAGAATGACCCTTTTCAACAGAACCTGCGAGGTGTTGGTCAGGGTGTAGCGCAGTTTCAGCCCGTCCCCCTGCGGTGTGCCCGCGAAGTCCACCCGGATTCCCTCGGCATAGGTCCACGAATAGGAAAAGACGCCGTCCTTCACGGTCCAGCGCGGCCCGTCCGCGTTGGGGTCGTCCGAAAGTTTCACCTGAAACAGCGGCGTGGACTGGTCCTTTTCCCCGTAGACCACCGCCTCGCAGCTCAGATAGGCCAGGACGTTCCCCGGCAGCAGCGGGTTGGACACGTTCAGCCCGCCCGCGGTGCTGTCCTTGCGCATGGTCACATTCAACGCGTTGTCCCCGTGCGCCGCGGCGGCCGCAAGACACATTGCAAGGACTGTAAGATTCATGCCGCCCATCACGATCCTCCTCTCCCGTCCCTCAGTCCCGCAGCCACTGCACAAATTCCAGCACATTTTTGTCGGGATCGGCCAGGTACAGCCAGCGCACCTTTCCGGGGATCTCAAGGGGGCCCTTGAGCAGGGCCAGCCCGTTTTCCGCCAGGGTGCCCATCAGCGCGTCCAAATCGGCCACCCCCAGCGCCACATGGGGGCACCAGGGCGGCGCGGGGGCGGGCTGGGTGAAGGGCAGGGGCTGGTTGCCGTCGTCCAGCAACTGGAGCAGTTCCAGGTTGCCTCCCTCCAGCTCCAGAAAGGCGAAGGCCTCATGGTGCTCCGGATCCACCTCGCTGAACATCAGGGACAACCCGATTTTGTCGCGGTAGAAGGTTATCGCCCGGTCAAGGTCGGCCACCCGCAGGGCCACATGATCCAGCCTGTGCATTCCGTCGCCGCTCCCTTCAGTTCTTCTTTTCCGCGGGGCATTCCCCGGCCCGGCAGCCGCCCGCGAGGAGTTCCTCCGCGCCGGGGGGGATTCTGCCGAGGGCCTTGTCCAGCGACGCAATGGCCACCGCATAGTCCCGCAGCGCCTGCACCAGCGATGTCTGCGCGAGGGTCAGGGCCAGTTCCGCGTCGAGGGTGTCCGCCTGGATGCCCGCGCCCTGCTGGAAGCGCAGTTCCGCCAGGCTCCGGCCCTCCTCGCCGAGAACACGCGCGGCCTCCTCCTTGCGGATGCGGGCGACGGCCTCCACCGCGCGGGTGTGGGCCTGGCGCACGTCCAGTTCCACCAGCCGCGCGAGGTTGGTCCGCTCCAGTTCGAGGGTCCGGGCCTGCGCGCGCGCCTCCGCCTCCTCGGCGCGGATGCGCCCGCCCGCGTATATGGGCAGTTCCGCGCCCAGGGTGAAGGTCCACCCGTCGGGCATGAGCTGGCCGCCGCCCGCCGTCTGGTTGTATTGCGCCTGCGCCGCCGCGCGGGGGAGCCGCTGCCCGGATTTGACCTCGATGTTTTTTCCCGCCGCGGCGGCCGCCTCGTCCAGGGCCGCCATCTCGGGGCGCTGTTTCAGCGCCTCCGCGATCAGATCGTCCACCGGCGTGTCCAGCGGCGTCCAGCCCATGCCCCCCGCAAGCCGGAAGGGCTCGTCCCCGGGCAGCGCCAGCAGGTAGCGCATGCGCAGCATGGCCAGCTGCTCCGCCGCCAGCGCGGCCTCCAGGTCGCTCTCCCGCGCGCGCAGTTCCGTTTCGGCGCGGAGCACCTCGAACTTGCTTGCCATGCCCTGGTCCATCTTCGTGCGCGCGTCGGCGAGGTGCCTTCCAAAGGCGGCGATGCTGTCGCGGGCCACGTCAACCATGCCCCGCGCGGCCAGGGCGTCCCAGTAGGCGGAGCGCGCCTCGTGGGCGAGGGCCATGAGCTCCACCCGGCGCTTCCATTCCTCGGATTTCTCCAGGTGCGCCGCCGCCGCCACCGCCGCGCGAATCTGGCCGCCCGCGTAGAGCACCTGCTCCACGCCCAGCGTGGCGGTGTAGGTGCTTTTCTCCGGCTGGATGTCGCCGAAGTTGAGCAGTCTTTGGGCGATTTCGCCGCCGTACACATCGGTTTCCAGGCCGGTGACGTGGTTCCACGCGGCCCCCGCCTTCACCTGGGGGAGGGCTGCCGAGCGGGCGACGCCGGCCTGGGCGCGGCGCTCGTTGACCTTTTCGTCCGTAATCAGGGCGCGTGGATGGTTGCGCAGGGTGAGGCTGACGCAGTCTTTGGCGTCCAGCACGCGCGCCTCCGCCCCGTCCCCCGGCGAAACGGTGTCCGAGACGGACACCTCCGTGCTGTTCACCCCCTCGAGCACCGCCGCCACGCCCTTGAGGCGCGCGTCAAGTTCGGAGGCCGCGGGCGCGGCCTCCTCCGCTTCCGCAAAAGCGCAAAGCATTACCGTCGCAAGCAGAAAGAAGACCGTGCGTTTCATCGGAATAATCTGGGGCATGGGACAAAACCTCATGTTGATGGTTGCCCCATGATACGCGCCGCCGGTTCCGGCTGCAAAATCCGCGCCGGTCACCCCAGCCGCGCGGTGATCCGGTTGACCCCGAAAAAGCGCCGCAGCCCGCCGCCGGTGGTGGTTTCCACGCGCACCTGCGTGGCAATCAGGGCGCGGCCGCCCCCGCCAAGCAGCACCTCCTGCTCGAAAGAGATCAGCCTGTCGGGCTCCGGATTTTGGAGAATGGCCCCGATCACCTCCCGCACCCGGTTGGGCCTGTCCTGCGGCAGGAACCGCCGCCACACCTCCTCCGGGGACATGCGGTAGCCGCCCTCCCTTTCGGCGGTGGTCTCAAACTGCCCGTAAAAGCGGTCGGAAAAGACAAACTGGTTCGTGTCCGGCTCGAACTCCCATTCGGCCAGGCTGGCGAGATTGAGCGTTTCGGCCAGGCGCGACTCGTGCAGGCGCAGTTCATGCTCGCGCTCCATGAGGTCGCGCACCTTCCCGTCCAGCTCCCGGGTGCGCTCAGCCACGCGCAGGCCAAGCTCGTCCGCAAGCCTGCGCTGCCCCTCCTCGCGCTCCTTCATGTCGCCGATGTCCCGGGCGATGACAATAAACACATCCCTGTCCGGAACGGGCACGCAGTTGCAGGAGAACCAGCGGTAATCCCCGGACTTGCCCAGGATGCGCTGTTCAAACTGCGCGTGCCGCCGCTCCTCCACCACGGCGCGTACCACCGCCATGCCCTCCTCAACATCATCAGGGTGGGTGAGCCGGATGGAGGGCGTGGCGAGCATTTCATCCCACGACCATCCGAGCTCTTCGGTCCACGCCGGATTGACCTGCCGGAAGGAGCCGTCATGGGAAAGGACCGCGAGCAGATCCCTGGAATGGCTGAAAAGCAGGTCGCGCTCGTCGCTCACCTGCTTGGATTGGGACACGTCCTGCGCGATGCCGAGCATGCGCGTGGGCACCCCGTCCGCACCCCGCTCCACAATGCGGCCCCGCAGATGCATCCACCGCCAGCCGCCGGCGGCGGCGCGCAGCCGGAATAGCACCTCCATGAAGGGCGCAGCCCCGGATTCATGGGCGCAATAGGCGGCGTATCCGGCGGGATGGTCATCAGGATGGATCAGCGGGGGCAGTTCCTCCAGCAGGAACGGGGTGTGGGAGGGCGCCACGCCTGTTATGTCGGCAAAGCGCGAACTGTATTCCAGGGTGTTGCCCGCCCTGTGCCAGTCCCACCAGAACAGGTCGCCGCCCCAAAAAGCCATGGAAAGGCGTTCCTGGCTGCGCCGCAGGGTTTCCTCCAGTTCCGCCTGTTCGCGGACTTTCACCTCGAGTTCGCGCAAACGGGCCAGTTCCGGAACATCCACACCCGCGCCCCTTTCGCGGTGGGAAAGATCCTCGAACGCGGCCACGATGACGGGCTCATCGCCGGACGGCACGCCCCCGTCCTGGCGGTGCGCGCGGAGTTGGATTTTCCGCCCGTCAACCCGGACAAGCTGCAATTCCAGCGGCGTTTTGCGGACACCACCCAAAAAGCCGCGCAGTTTCCGCAGAAACATGCTGTTGCCGCTGTTGCCCGAGAGGGACGCGAGGGTGCGCCCCGAAAGACCGCCCCTTTCCACGCCAAGCAACCGTTCAAGGCAGGGGTTTGCATGGACAAGCACCCCGGCGGAATTCAGCAGCGCATAGGGGAAGGGCGCCTGATCGTAAAAGGCCCATTTGGCGTCCGCCACACCAGTATTATTCACGTTTCTTCGAGTCAAAACCACATCCCCTTGCCATTATATTAATTGGCTCAACCGTTCTAATAATACCATATAAAAATGAATTGCCCACTGAACTGGGTAACTTTATATTACTAATAACAATTCCTTTTATCAATAATCAAAGAAAACCAGAAAACTGCCAGTTTTTATCAATGATTTCAATCATATTTGGCTTTCACATGTGGTAGATATGGCGCGTGTTTTGGGAATTGTGGTACCATGAGGCCCTGTCACGGCAGTGCCCAAACCCCGCAAAATGTTGCGGGGCGGGTTTCAACGGAGTATTTCGGGAAAGGATTGTCCCCCATGGCAAAAGGCATCACCCCGCGGGCGGAAGACTACTCGCAGTGGTACATTGACGTTGTTTTGAAGGCGGAAATGGCGGAATACTCGCCGGTCAAGGGGTGCATGGTCATCCGCCCCACCGGTTACGGCATTTGGGAGAAGATTCAGCAGAACCTGGACCGGATGTTCAAGGAAACGGGCCACGTGAACGCCTATTTCCCCATGTTCATCCCGGAGAGCTTCCTGAAAAAGGAGGCGGAGCACGTTGAGGGCTTCGCGCCCGAGTGCGCCATGGTCACCCACGGCGGCGGCAAAAAGCTGGAGGAGCCGCTGGCCATCCGTCCCACTTCGGAGACGATCATCTGGTCCACCTACAAGAACTGGATCAGCTCCTACCGCGACCTGCCCATCCTGATCAACCAGTGGGCGAACGTGTGCCGCTGGGAGATGCGCACGCGCCTGTTCCTGCGCACCTGCGAATTCCTCTGGCAGGAGGGCCACACGGCCCACGCCACTTTTGAGGAGGCCGAGGAGGAGACGGTGAAGATGGTGAACGTGTACCGCCGCTTCGCGGAGGACTACCTCGCCATGCCGGTGGTGGTGGGGCGCAAGACGGACAAGGAAAAGTTCGCGGGCGCGCACCACACCTACTGCATCGAGGCGATGATGCAGGACGGCAAGGCGCTGCAGGCGGGCACCTCGCACCACCTCGGGCAGAACTTCGCCAAGGCCTTCGACGTGAAGTTCCAGGACCGCGACAAGGAGCTGAAATACGTGTACGCCTCAAGCTGGGGCGTTTCCACGCGGCTCATCGGCGGCATGATCATGACCCACAGCGACGACAACGGGCTGGTGATCCCGCCACGGCTTGCGCCGGTGCCGGTGGTCTTCGTGCCCATCTGGCGCAGCGACGAGGAGATGGCGACGGTGGTGGGCAGGGCCCGCGAAATCACCGCCGGCTGGGATCCCCTCTTCTTCAAGATTGACGACCGCGACCAGTACAAGCCCGGATACAAGTTCAACGAATGGGAGCTGAAGGGCATCCCCGTGCGCATCGAAATCGGCCCCCGGGACGTGCAGAGCAACAGCGTGGTGGTGGTGCGCCGCGACACGGGCGAGAAAATCCCCATGTCCAACGACGGGCTCCGGGAGAATCTGGTGAAGCTGCTGGACGACATCCAGGCAAACCTTTTTGAAAAGGCCAAACAGCGGATGGCGGACAACACCGCCGCTGTGGACAGCTACGGGGAGTACAAGCAGCGCATTGACGGGGGCGGCTTCTTCCGGGTCTTCCTGGACGTGTCCAACCCCGAAGTCGAGGCGCGGCTGCAGGAGGAGACGCGGTCAACCGTGCGATGCATCCCCTTTGACGCGCCGGAGGAGGAGGGCCCCTGCATGCTCACCGGCAAACTGTGCAAAAACCGGGTCATCGCCGCCCAGTCCTACTAATCCCCCCCGGCAGAATCAACGGGAGGAACGGGAATCTTGTCCTGTTCCTCCTGTTTTTCTTTGTCCGCAGTAACCACCACGGTCCCGCAGAGTCTGTCGTGCAGGGTGCGCCGTTGGGGATCAAAGAGGGCCATGGCGTAGCCCGCGCCGAGGGTGATTTTGCTGAGCCATTCCGCCAGGCTCCGGCACAGCGCCCTGCGCCAGCCGGGCCTTGATCCGTCCGCCGCTGCCACGCGCATGCACAAAAGCATCTTCCCAGGCGTGGCCCCAAATCGGGAAACAAAATAGGTGTCATAGGCGAGGTGAAAGGTCCAGCCGCAGGCCCATACCAGTGGTGTGAGCCATTTCGCGGAGGGTGCCACATCCAGCACGGACACCAGCAGCGTGTAACAGCAGGCCCGCGCAAGGATGTACACAGCCTGATCCGCCAGTTTCGCGCCCAGCCGGTTTCCGGGGGCGGCGGGAACCATGCAGGGAGCACTCCCGGTCATTCGGGCCGCATCCCCACCGCCAGATAGCCCTCCGGACCGTCGGACAGCCGCGTCACCACCAGCCCCGCCTCCGCCATGAGCGCGCCCATTTCCGGCAGATCCGGCAGATCGTGGCCGCCCACGACACCCCCCACCCTGTGGTGGCGCTCGTTGATGGCGGCGCGGCATTCGCTGTGGCACACCGCCACCATGCCCCCCGGCGCGGCAAGCCGCGCCATCACCGCCATGGCGCGGGGCTGGTCCTCAAAATGGGGGAAACAACTGTTGCACAGCACCCCGTCGAAGCTCCCGTCACGGAAGGGCGGGGTGAGCGCGTCGGCATGAACCGCAAGGGCCATGCCCCGCCGGGCTTCGGGCACATGGCGCAGCATTTGCCCCGACAGCTCAACGGCGGCGATGCGGGCATCCCCCCCCGCGTGGGCGCGGATGACGGGCCACATCACGCCGGTGCCGCAGCCCACGTCGAGCCAGCGTCCGCCGCGCCGCCAGGGCAGCGCGGCCAGCAGGGCCATCAACCGCGCGCCGTGGCCCGGTCCGGTCATGGCGTCCCAGGACGGCGCATGGCCGTCGAAAAACTGCTCTATCCGTTTCAACCCCGCGCGGGCGCCGACGCTGTGCATGACTTGTCCCTTCTTTTTGGCGATGCCAGGGCGCAAAGCCCGAAGACGATGGTGGAGGCGATGACGATGGATGCCCCGGCGGGCAGGTTCCAGAGCCAGCTTGCGGCCAGCCCCGCCCAGCAGGAAAGCACCCCGAAGAACGCGGACAACACGAGGAGCACCCTGAACCGGTGGGTGAGTTGCAGCGCCGCCGCCGCCGGGTTCACCACAAGGCTGTAGATGAGCAACCCGCCCACGGCGGGCAGGGACACGGCCATGACCGCGCCGAGCGAGACAAGCATGCCGTAGTAAACCACGGTGGCGGGGATGCCCACGGCGAGGGCCGTGCGTCGGTGGCAGACCACGGCGTGGATGCGCCGCTGGAAAAGCAGCGTGAGCGCCAGCACGGAAGCCGTCACCACCGCCAGGGAAATCAGGTCGCCGTTGTTGACGGTGAGGATGCTGCCCCAGAACAGTGCCAGCGCCTCAGTGCGGCTGCCGGGCATGAGGCCGAGCAGCAGAAAGGCGAGGCCCACCAGAAAGGAGAAGAGGATGCCGATGGACGTGTCCGGGCTGAGTTCGCCCCGGTCGGCCAGCGGGCCCACCAGCGCGGCGGCGGCCACGCTGAAAAGCATCGCCCCGGCCATGGGCGGCAACCCGGCATAAAGCGCCGCCAGCGCCCCCGCGAAGGCGGCATGGGCGATGCAGACCCCCAGGAAGGAGAGGCGCATGGTGACCACGAACACCCCCGCCACCGCGCAGCCGGACCCCGCCAACAGGCCCGCCATCACGGCGCGGGCCAGGGTCGGATATGCGGTGAAGTCTCCCAGTTCCATGCCTGTTGTTCCAAGTTGGGCGCGATGAATCGGAATGCGGACTATTATACCGCGGCGACGGCGGAAACCGAAGGAGCCCGTCCGCCGTAAAGCTCATGGAGCAGCCCATGGTCCAGCATCGCCGCGCGCGGACCGCTTCGCCACACGCGTCCCCGCCGCATCAGCACCAGCCGCGCGCAGCATTCCGGCAGCGTCGCAAGGTCGTGGGTTACATAGATCATGGCCGCGCCCGTGCGTTTCGGGAGTTCGTCCAGCAGGCGGAGGAGTTCCCTTTCGGCGGCGGGGTCAATGGAGGCGGTGGGCTCGTCCAGCAGCAGCAGTTCCGGCTCCTGCGCCAGCGCGCGGGCAATGGCCGTGCGCTGCACTTCACCTCCCGACAGCCGTCCCAGCGGCCTGTCCGCGAGACGGGCGAGCCCGGCCCATTCCAGCGCGCCGCGCACAATGTCATGGTCGGCGCGGCCCATCCGGCCAAACCAGCCGAGGCGGCCAAGGCGGCCCGCCGCCACTGACTCGTAAACGGTCATGGGCATGCGCGGATCCGCCTCCTGCGCCTGGGCCACATAGCCGATGCGCGCCCGCAGCCGGTGTCCTTCGCGGGCATGATTTGGGTCGCCACCCAGCACAGTCACCGTGCCGGAGGCGAGGGGTGCCATCCCGTTGACGGCCTGGAGCAGGGTGGTCTTGCCCGCGCCGTTGGGGCCGATGACACCGACGCACTCGCCGGGGGCGAGGCTGAGGCACACATCGTCCAGGGCGGCCGCGCCCTGGCGGCGCACCACCGCATGCCCCAGTTCCACCACGGAACCCGTCACTGTGCCGGCTCCTTGCCCAGCGCCCGCAGCAGCAGGCGGAGGTTGTTGTCCAGGTTGTCCTCCCAGGATTCCGTCCCCTCAAATCCCCCCGGGAAATTGGACAATACCACATGGGGCACGCCCAAATCACCGGCAAGCGCCTCTCCCGCGCCGGTGTCGCCGCTTTGCAGGTTGTCCGCCACCAGTTTCACCCCGGCGGCGCGTCCCCCGTCCATCAGGCGGGTCATGTCGGCGGCGGAAAGCCCCTCGGGCCGTCCGAATTTTTCCACCACACGCAACCCCGCCCATTCGAGAAATTCCGCCTGCATCATTTCCGCGAGCACCGGCGCGCCCGCAACGCCCGCCGCCTCCATCTTTTGCCGCGCCTCCGCGCCATGCCTCCGCACCGCCTCCGCCCGGACCCGCGCCCGCGCCGCGTATTCCGCCGTCTTCTCCGGGTGCAGCTGCCCCAGCAGCCGCGCAGTCTCCTCCAGTGCCCGCGCCTGGTTCTCCGGCACCATCCAGTTGCCCTCCACCGCCACGGGAATTGTGTCCCCCACCCCCGCCGCCGCCACGGCGCGCTTCATGTTCGCCATGGCCGTCTGCCAGGGGTGAATCAGGAGCACGGAGCAGCGGGACATTTCCCGAAGATCGCCGGGCTTCACATCGTAATGGCTGGGACAGGCGGCGGCGGGCACAAAGACGAAAAGCGGCGCGCCGCCGCCCGTGACATCGCCCGCGATGTTGCGCAGGTGGGTGCTGCCCGCGCCAATCCGCCCCGCATCCGGTGATGCGTCCGGCGGGGAGCCGCACCCGCAAAGGAGCGGCATCCCCGCCAGCAGCACAACAATGAAGGCGTGTTTAATAGAGGCCAAAGTGACCGTTCTCCGTCATGATTCCCTTGTCATTCAGCACGGGGTATTTTTCCTTGAACTTGATGAACTCGACGTGCCCGTCCATGTACAGCGCGTTGCAGCCGCCCGGCACGTGGTTGAACACCGATATGCCTGCCGTGGACGCGCCGTCCGAGGGGTTGCCGAAGGTGTCCCACTGCACCGGGATGGCGCTCTGCGCCGTGTCGGAGGCCGCCGGGTTGTTGATGTCGGTGATGAGGAAGCGCTCGATCCCCTCGCGCACCCGCAGCACCGTGTCGCCGTCCGCCGTGCCCCGCGCGATGGCCTGGTTCACCATGGGCGGCCACTGCCCCGCCGTGAGGGAAAGATCTTCGGTGAAATTCTTCACCCGCACGGGCGCGGCGATTCCCGTGATCGTCACGGCGGAGGTGTGTGGGGCCGCGCCCATGGCGCCCCACATGCCGTAATGTTCCTCCAACTTGGTTGCCACATAGCCCTTGTAGTAGTAGGACCGGCCCAGTTGCGCGCTCAGAAAGTAGTTCTCAGAAACCCGGTCGCCCGCCGCGCGCGCGTCCGCCACCCACGAGTCGTAGTCACCGCTGTCCGGCAGGCGCGTTCCCACGAACTGGCCCTGGGCGTCCACCCCCGCGTCGGAGGGGCATTTGGAGATGTTCAGGTCGCTGGCATACTCGGGATAAACCGCCTCCGCCGAGGGCGCGCTGAAGATGACCATGCCGTTCATGAAACCGTTGCCGAAGGGCGCGCAGGGCGGGAACTCACCCTTCGCCTCGTTCGCGTACATCTTGAACACGATGCCGAACTGCTTGAGGTTGTTCTGACAACTGGAGCGGCGCGCCGCCTCCCGCGCCCGCGCCAGCGCGGGCAGCAGAATCGCCGCCAGAATGCCGATGATGGCAATCACCACAAGAAGCTCAATGAGTGTGAACCCTTTTTTCTCCACGTCCGCATCCTTTCTTTATTGGTAATATAAAATGATTGAAAAATATTACCATGCGTGACGCGGGGGATTCAACGGCGTGGACACGCCGGGCAAGCGGCCGGGGAAATATTTAAGATTATGTTAGGATTGTGTTAATATTTGGGCATGTGAACAGGGAGTTCCTCCCTTTGCCATTCCGGGGTCGGTCAAACACCCGGACCAACCGGCAAGGATTTCAGATTCCATGTCCCGCTCTGCAGTAACCCGCTTATTCTGTCTATTTTCAATTATTTCCAGCGCCGCGGCGGTTGCGGAGCTGCAACAGGTGGAGGTGGGCGGAGCGGTGACCCTGCGCGCCCGGACCTATGTGAACACCTACACCACGGGGCGCGCCGCCGAGCTGCGCGGTCCGGCGCGGTGGTTTCCCTTCCGTCCGCTGGGCGCACCGTCGCTGACGGGCAGGTTTGACTGGGATGACCGCGGCAAGGACAGCTTTTATGCGGAGGAGCTTGTGCGCCTGCATGTGCGCGCGGACTTTACCGACCGCGTGGGGGCGTATTTCGAATTCTACAACTACGACATGATGGGCGAGGATTTTCGTTCGGATTACCTGCATGGAACCGACACGGCGCACACCAAAGTGAATGATCTGGAGTTCCTTCAGGCGCATGTGGACATTGACCAGGCCTGGGGCCGTCCGCTGCGCCTGCGCATCGGACGGCAGACACTGAAAATCGGCGACGGCTGGCTTGTGGGCGAACGCAGCACGTCGGTGCAGTACTTTTCCTTTGACGCGGTGCGCGCGACACTGACACCCGGACCGTTCACCATCGATCTCTGGACGGCGAAGCTCAACGAGACCTTGGGCGAACCCGGCGACGACGCCACGTTCCACGGCGTTTACGGGACATGGAAGGTCTCCGATGCCCTTTCGGCGTCGTTGTTTTACATGCTTGTCCGGGATGGTGGTGAAATCAGCGACACGGAACTCAGCCCTGTCGGGGAGTGGCGTGAGCGCATCCTTGACCAGGACCAGTACGATGCCACGCTGCTGCACACTGCGGGCGGCGTTCTTTCGGGAAAATGCGGCGGCTGGGATTACAGCCTTGACGCGGCGTACCAGTGGGGCGACGCCGCCCATCTTGGGGCGCGCTTCACCGCGCCGAACCTGTGGGGCACATACGGTGACAACAGGGCGGAGTACGACTCCTGGGCGGCGGACGGGGAAATCGGCCACACCTTTGACTCCCCCTGGTCGCCCCGTGTCTTTGCGGGGGGGGCCTGGTTTGACGGGGAGGACAACCGGGATTTGTCCTTTGGCGACTGGCTGAACCCCTTTCACCGGCCGGAGGCCAGCGTGTCCTTCAACCGCCTCTTTTCCCAGACCTATTACGCGCCCGTCATTGTGGACAACACGCACATGAGCAACTTCAACCAGATCCGCGCGGGGGTGAACTTTTCCCCGGCGGAACAGTGGGGCGTGCAGCTGCGCGCGGCGGTCTTCCATGCGGTGGACGCCTTTGAATGGCCCGCCCACCTGAAGATTGGCGGGCGGCGCGTGCCCATCCTGCCCGATTTTTCCTTCTGGAGCACGCCCTCGGACAAGTATCTCGGCACAACCCTGGAATGCACGGTGAAATACGCCTATTCCAAGGATTTGTCCCTGACCCTGTACTGGGGCCACCTGTTCACCGGCGACGGTTTGGGGAGTGACGGCAATTTCGTCTACCAGAACGGCACTGAATTCAGCGGCGGCACGGATTCCGACGACGCGGAGTATGTGACCTTTATGGCGGAGGTGCTTTTTTAGGCCCGAAAACCGGCCGGCGGCATGACGGTGAGCCGGGGAGGCGCGCCGGCAAAACGCCCTTGACTACTGAATAAATATTCAGTATAATTTTGGTGCGGCGGGAAGATCCCGAAGCAGTAAAACAGGGGCGTGGACCATGGAAATGTCAAGGCTGGCGGGATACGGCATCCCGGATCATTTTGTCGCGGCGTGGGCGGCGCGGCAGGGGGGGCGGCTGTTGCCGCTGCAGGAGCGGGCGGTGCGCGAATGTGGCCTGTTCGGGGACGGGAACCTGCTGGTGTGCGCGCCCACAAGTTCTGGCAAAACCTTCATTGGGGAGATGGCGGCGGTGTGGACCGCGGTGCACCGGCGCAAGGCGGTGTACCTCACGCCGCTGCGCGCGCTGGCGGCGGAAAAGCACGCCCAGTTCCAGCTATGCCACGGTCCGCTCGGGCTGAGGGTGATAGTGTCCACCCGCGAGCACCGCGACCACGACGATGATTTTGGGCGGGGCCGCTACGACATCGCCGTGGCGGTGTATGAGAAGTTCGACCAGTTGCTCGCCTGGCGTCCGGAGCGGCTGAACGAGATTGGCCTGGTGGTGGCGGATGAGATGGATCTGCTGGCCGATCCGGAGCGCGGCGCGGGGGTGGAGGTGCTGCTGTCGCGGCTGCGCGCGGCGGGCTGCCGGGTCATCGGCCTTTCGGCGGTGCTGGAAAACGGGGATGAATGCGCCGAATGGCTCGACGCCCGGCTGGTGCGCCACGAGCGCCGCCCCGTGGAGCTGCGCTACGGCGTCCTGCACGGCGGCGTGTACCGCTACCAGAACCACAACGACCGGAGCGAGGGTGCGGAGGAATTTCCGGGGGCCTCCGGGGCGACCCCGTGGGAAATCATCTTTGACGGCGCGCGGGCGCTGGCGGAGTCCGGGGAAAGCTGCCTGATATTCGTGAAGGCGAAGCACGAGGCGCGGCGCGCGGCGGAGGCGCTGGCGGCGCGGGCGAGCCTGCCGCCGGCGGCGCGGGCGGTGGAGGCGCTGCGCGCGCTGGAGCCCACCCGCGCGCGGGACGCGCTCATGGGCACGTTGTCCTGTGGCACGGCCTTCCACACCACGGACCTGACCCGCGAGGAGCGGACCGTTGTGGAGGAGGCCTTCCGTTCCGGCGAGGTCAGGCTCATCACTGCCACGGGCACCCTTGCGGTGGGGCTGAACCTGCCCGCCGCCAATGTTTTTCCAATCCCGGAGAAATGGGTGCGCCATCCGCGCTTTGACCAGCCCTGGAGGGCGCCGGTCGGGCAGGGCGAGTATGAAAACATGAGCGGGCGCGCGGGGCGCTTCGGCGCGTGCGGCGCCTTTGGCCGCTCGATCCTCGCGGCCGCCACCCCCTTTGACGCGGAGAGCCTGTGGCGCTGTTATGTGCGGGGTGCGCGGGCGCCCCTCACGCCGCCCCTTGCCGCCGCGCCGCTTGGGGATCACGCGCTCCGCCTGCTGGCGGGGCGGGCCTGCGCCACCCCGCGCGCGCTGGCGGAATTTTTCAGCGGCACCCTCACGGCCCGCATGGGCTGGGGGGCGCGCCCCGAGGAAAGGGCGGCGGAGCGGGTGGGGGAGGCGGTGCGCGCCTGCCTGGAGAGGGGGATGATCCGCCCGGGCCGTCCGTGCGGCGCGGAGGGGACGGCGGCGGACACGGTGCTGGAACCCACGCCGCTGGGCCGGGTTGCCGCCGCCAAGGGGGTTGGCACGGAGACGGCCGCGCTTATTGCGCACTGGGTGGAGGGGGCGCGGCACCGGCACTGGCTGGACATTGACCCGATTCTCGCGCTGGCGCTCAGCCCGGACGGGCGCATGCGCTTTGTGGGGCTCACCGCGCGCGAGCACGCCCACGGGGACTATCCGGACCGGCTCCGCCGCGCGGCGGCGTCGCAGGAATGCCAGTCCGACACGCCCCTGAACCGGATGCGCGGCACCCGGGCCGCGCCGCCCTTCGAGGAGATGCGCGCGGTGAAGACGGCGCTGATGCTCAACGACTGGATTAACCACTGGCCGGTGCGTGATCTGGAGGATGAGTACGAAACCACGGCGGGGCAGATTCTGGCCGCCGCCGACCAGACCGCATGGCTGGCGGACGCCGCCGCCGCCGTCGCCGAGGCGATCAACGCGCCCGAGGCCATGGCGGCGCGCCTTGCCGACCTGTCGCTCCGGCTGGGCCGGGGGGTGCGGACGGAGCTGCTCCCCCTCGCGCGGGGGGCGGGACGGACCCTCACACGGCGGGAGATGCTGGCGCTGCATGACGCGGCGCTGCACACCCCGCGCGCGCTGCGCCTTTGCGGCGCGGAACTGGAGCGGCTTGTGCCGCCCGCCGCCGCGGCCGCGCTCAGGCGATGGGCGGAAAGCGCACCCGACGCGGCGGAGCAACACGCGGGGCGGGTGATACCCGAGCCTGTGCTGGTGGTGGACGACGCCCATCCGGACAGGATTCTACTCCGGGGCGTTCCCGTTCCGCTGCAGGACAGGCAGTTCCGCCTCATCAGGGTGCTGGCGCTTCATGCCGGGGACTGTGTGCCCTATGAGGAAATCTACTCCGCGGTGTGGGGCGGGCTTATCGTGGAAAACAACCAGCTCCACTTTCAGAAAAGCTGCCTGCTGCGCCGCATCGGCGGGGTGGTCGCGGGCGCGGGGGAGGGGCTCATCACCGCAATTCCCCGCCGGGGTTTCCAGTTGAACCTGGAACCGGAGCTTGTGAGCTGCCTCTGCGCGTCCGCCGCCGGGGTGTGATTCCGGTCAGGCGGCGTGGTCCGGCCCGGTGTCTCCCCCGGCCGGGCCGCGCCGTCTGCGCCTGTCCTTCTGCCTGCGGACACGCGCGCGCCGCTTTGCCTCCGGGCTGTCCGCGCCGAGCAGTTTTTCCTCCAGCAGTTCGCAGAGCCGCCGCCGCGCGAAAAAACGGTTGAGCGCCTGCGACCGTTCGGTCTGCGCCTTCACCTCAAGCCCCGTGGGCCGGTGGCGCAGCACCACGCAGGTGGCGCTCCGGTTCACCTTCTGCCCGCCGGGGCCGCCGCTGCGCACAAAGGACTCGTCCATGTCCTCCTCGCGGAGGCCGCAGGCGGCCATGCGCGCCGCGAGTTCGTCCTCCTTGCCGGGGCTGACGCCGAATTTGCCCATGCCGCGTTCCTCAGCGGGGGTCGCCCCGGAGCACAAAGGCGGCCCATGCCGCGCTGTCCGGGTGGGCGGCGCGGTATTCTGCCTGGCTCTCCGCAAGGGCGCGGACCTTGTCCATCGCGGGAAGGCGGCGGTAGAAGCCCCCGAAGAGGGCCGCGGCCGCGTCCGGGTCCACCGGTTGCAGGAGTCCGAGGAAGGCACCCGCGCCCGCGTTGCGCGCGGCCTCCGCCCAGATGGGCAGGAGTTCCGGGCGGGCCGCCGAGTCCGGCGCGGCGGGCGACCAGTCCAGCACAAAGAGCGCCGCCGGGATTCTTTCGCCAATAAGCCGCGCGGCGGGGTATTCCTTTGGCCCGTCCGCGCCGTTCAGCAGCGCGGGGCAGAGCATGGCGTAGGGCGGCGTGGTGTCCATGGCCGCCGCGAGGTGCAGCACGTCGCCCGGCTTCGCGTCCGCCGCCGGGGCGTCGAGCCCCGCGTCCGTGCCTGTTTTCACCACGACCGGGGGAAGGCCGTCCGGCGCGGCGAAGAGTCCCGCCCGGTCTTCGCGGGCGGCGACAAGGCGAATTCTGTCCGCGGGAACGGCGGGTCTGGAGAGGAAATGGGTGTACTGCGAGGCGCTGTCGGCGAAGCCCAGCGCCACCGCCGCCGACCAGGGCGCGCCGCCCGACTCGAGCGCGGCGAAGGGAAACGCCTCCGAGGCCGCGTCGGGGCAGAGGCACAGCCGCGCCGCGTTGCCGGTTTTTTCCAGGAGCGGCGCGGCAATACGCGCGTGGAGCGACTCGGCCAGCACCTTCCGTTCCGCCGCGGGCAGCGTCCAGAAGGACTCGGAGGCCGCCGTCAGCTCCGGGGCGGCCGCGTCCAGCAGGACGGAGTCCGCGCCGTCCTTCCGCACCACAACGGCCACGCCGCCGTGCGCGTCAAAAAGGAGATCCGCGAGCGCGCCGTCCCCGGGAAGGGCGGCGCTTACGGCGTCCAGCCCGGCGGCCTCAAGGCCCTTGAAATTGAGGTTTTCCGGGGTGATGAACTCCACCTTCTTTTCCAGCCATGCCGCGCGGCGTTGATCCTTGTCAAGGAGCGCCGCGATGCGCCCGTCCTCCGGGGCGTTGCCTGCCGCGCGGGCCGCGGCGAGGCGCGCCTCCAGCTGGGGGATGCGCCGGTGCAGGGCCTCCAGCTCGCTGGCGGCGTCGGTCCGGGCTGAGTCGTCCACAATGCTGCTGCCCAGCAGGTCCAGAAGCCGCCGGGACTTGTAGGCCTCCACCGCGTCAAAGGCTTTTTCATGGTCGCCAAGCCGCGCCAAAGCGCGGGCCCGCGCGGCGGCCACACCCCGCAGCAGCACGCCGCCTCCGCCGCGGTTGAAGGCTTCGGCGTCCACAAACTGCCGTGAAAGTTCCGCCTTCGCCGCCGCGGCGTCCGCCGCCTTGAGCGATTCGGCGGCCTGCCCCAGCAGGGACCATGCGTGCGCCAGGGAAAGATTCAACTGCACCGCGCGCTGGTAGTCGCTCAGGTAGTTGGACTGCTCAAAGTAGGGCAGGGCCATTTCCAGGAGGATGCGCGCCCCGGCGGTGTCGCCCTCGCGCAGGCGGCATGCCGCCTCGCCCGCCACCGCCTCCGCCGTGGAGTACTCGTTCACCGGCCCCTTCCAGGGCACTTCCTTGTCGTTTTCCGCGCGGAGTTTCACCACCTCGGGGTCGTCCATCGGCCGCGCCGCGGAAAGGGCATCCAGCAGGCGCCCCCGGGTGTAGCGGGTGTACACGGGATCCTCCAGCTCCACGGCGACCGCCATGGAGGCGCGCCATGCCGCCAGCACCCGCTCCATCACCTCCGCACTTTTCGCGGGGGCGCGGTCGTAAAGCATGCGCCAGGCCACGGCGAGGTTCTGGTGGCTACGCATCACGTCCGCCCGCAGCCCCGCCTTTTCCGCGACGGCGAGCGCCTGGAGGAAATAATCCGCCGCGACCTCGGGCTCCTCGATGTAGTTGTGCTGCGTGCCCATTTCCTGGTTCAGCCACATCAGCCGCGCGGCCTCCTCCTTGTTGCCCTCCGCCGGGGCGGGGGCCACCTCCAGCGCCGCGGCGTACTCCGCGATCTGGCGGCGCACCCGCCGGTTGTTACGGTGCCGCTCGGCGAAGTCCACGTGCTGGGCGAGGTTCTTCCAGGAGGGCGCGCGCTCGCCCAGGGTGGCCGTGTAGTCCACGTACTCCTGAAGCTCCTGGCGCTTGTCCTGGGGGGCGACGTCGCGGGACTTTTCCATGGCCTTCAGCGCGTCGCCGTAGCGGCCCAGCAGGCGCTGGGTGTCCGAAATCCACCACCACACGTAATAGTCGTCCGGCTTCTTTTTCACCACCTTCTCCAGGATGGCAAGGGCCTTTTCATAGGCTCCCGTCTCCTTCAGCGCAAAGCCGAGCCTGCCCGCCACCTCCATGTCCTCCGGGTCAATCTTGTGCGCCGCCGCGAGGAACTCCGCGGCCTTTGCCAGCTCGTTGTTTTCATAGGCCTCCATGCCCATGCGCTTCGCCTCGCCCGCCAGCGCCGCGTTGGGGCCGGGCGCGGTTGCGGCCTTTTCCTGTGAGGCCACCGCCTCCGAGGCGCCCGCCGGGGAGCCGGGATCGGGCGCGGCCCCCGCCGCCGTCAGGCAGGCAGACAGCATCAGTGCGGCGGCAACGGTGAAAGAGGGGAGCATGCGGGCAGGTTTCATGGGGGCTTCCTTGTTTGGGGTGTCTGCGGCACAGTATGCCCCAATCTCCGGTGGTTATCAAAAAAAATACGGTTGCCGGGGTGTGTTTTGGGGATTTTCCGGCTTGTGCTACTATATCCAAAAAGCAGCAGGGGAACGCGCGATGCCAATCAGTTGGAATGAGATACGCCAGAACGCGATACGCTTCTCCCGGGACTGGTCCGGGGAGCACCGGGAAGAAGCCGAGGCCAAAACGTTTTGGGATGATTTCTTCAAGGTGTTTGGCATACGGCGCAGAACCGTGGCCAGTTTTGAGGAGCCGGTCAAAAGCATCAAGGGCACCTACGGTTTTATCGATCTTTTTTGGCCGAAGGTTCTGCTCGCCGAACACAAAAGCCGGGGCAATTCGCTTGACAAGGCCGAATCCCAGGCATTCCGCTACATCCAGGATTTGGCCCGCGATGGAAGAACGGAGGAATCCCCCCGTTATGTGATTCTCTCCGACTTTGCGCGGGTGGTGCTGTACGATCTTGAGCCGGATGATCAGTTGGATTTGCCCCTTTTTGACGCCATACGGCACACAAGGGAGGAATTCCCCCTTTCGGAGTTCCACAAGAACATCCATCATTTTGCCTTCATACCCGGTTACAAGCAGCACAAGCTCCAGGATCAGGACCCGGTAAATCTGGAGGCGGTGGAGATCTTGGGACGTCTCCACGACACTCTTTACAACGGGGGCTACCGGGGCCACGATCTGGAACGGTTCCTGGTGCGGATTCTCTTCTGCCTCTTCTCGGAGGATACGGGGCTTTTCGAGCGGGAATCATTCCGGCTTTATGTGGAGAACAGGACCCGCCCGGACGGTTCAGATTTGGGATCCCACCTTGCGCGGCTGTTTGAGGTGCTGGACACACCCCAGGGGGAGAGACAGGCGCATCTGGACGAGACCCTCGCCGCGTTTCCCCATGTGAACGGGGCGCTCTTTGCCGAACGGCTCCGTTTTGCGGACATGAACCGGGACATGCGCAACGCCCTGCTTGCGGCCATGCGATTTGACTGGTCCAAAATATCCCCGGCCATCTTTGGCTCCCTCTTCCAGTCCGTGATGGAGCCCGCCGATCGCAGGCAGATAGGCGGCCACTACACCAACGAGCGGGACATTCTCAAGATAGTGCGCTCCCTTTTTCTGGACGATCTTCAGGCGGAATTCGGGCGCGTCCGGGACAACAACGCGCGATTGCAGGCTTTTTTGGGCAAACTCAGAAAATTGACCTTCTTTGATCCCGCCTGCGGCTGCGGCAACTTTCTTGTAGTCGCCTACCGCGAACTGCGCATGCTTGAGCTGGAGGCGTTGAAGGCATTTTACAAGGGGCAGCAGGCGATTGACATTCATCAGGTGTCCGCGGTGGATGTTGACCAGTTCCACGGCGTTGAGCTGATGGAATGGCCCGCTCGGATCGCGGAGGTGGCCATGTGGCTCATGGACCACCAGATGAACCTTAAGCTGTCCGAGGCTTTCGGCGAATACATGGTGCGCCTGCCGCTGAACAAAAGCGCGCACATTGTCAACGCCAACGCACTCCGCATGGACTGGGCTTCGGTGCTTCCGCCCGATGGGTGTTCCTATATCCTTGGGAATCCGCCCTTTGTGGGCGGAAAATTCCAGACGGATGAGCAGCGGCAGGACATGGAACTGGTCACGGGGGGGCTGGGCAATCATGGTTTGCTTGACTATGTGACGGGTTGGTATTTCAAGGCCGCCGACTATATCCGGGAAACGCCAATCAAGGCGGCTTTCGTTTCCACAAACTCCATTTCGCAGGGGGAACAGGTGGGGGTGTTGTGGGGTGAACTGTACCGCCGGGGCGTCCGCATCCGCTTCGCCCACCGCACCTTCCCCTGGGAAAGCGAGGCGCGCGGCAAGGCCCATGTCCACGTGGTCATCATCGGCTTCGGTTACGGTGACGCGAACGGACGCGCGCTTTACACCTACCACGACGGGAACGCCACGGTGACCCATCCGAAAAACATCAGCCCCTATCTTGTCGAGGGGCCGAGTTTTGTCGTGGTGAACCGCCAAAAACCGCTTTGTGATGTGCCGGAGATTGGCATTGGCAACAAGCCGATTGACGGCGGGAATTATCTTTTCACCAACGATGAAAAGATGGATTTTCTCAGGCTGGAACCGGCGGCAAGACCCTTTTTCCGCCCTTGGATCGGCTCGGATGAGTTCATCAACGGATACAACCGCTGGTGCCTCTGGCTGGGGGACTGTCCGCCCGAACAGTTGCGGCGCATGCCCCACGCCATGGCGCGGGTGCAGGCGGTGCGCAAGCTCCGCCTGGAAAGTAAAAGCGCGCCCACAAGGTTGCTCGCCCAGCGGCCCACCCGTTTCCACGTGGAGAACATGCCGAAGCAAAAGTATCTGGTCATTCCCGGAGTTTCCTCAGAGCGACGCACCTACATACCCATGGGATTCCTTACACCCCGAAAATTGGCCAGCAATCTGGTGAACATCATTCCGAAGGCCACTCTTTTCCATTTCGGTGTGCTCACGTCAACCATCCACATGTCATGGGTAAAGCATGTCGGTGGCCGTCTCAAATCAGACTTTCGTTACTCCGCCAAGCTGGTTTACAACAACTTTCCGTGGCCGAAGGAGGTCACAGCCAAGCAACGCGCGGCGGTTGAGGCGGCGGCGCGGGAGGTCCTTGCCGTCCGTGAGGCCTATCCCCAGGCGTCTTTGGCCGACCTGTATGATCCACACGCGATGCCGGGCGATCTGGTGCGAGCGCACAACAAACTTGACCGCGCCGTGGATCGCTGCTACCGCAGCCAGCCCTTCATAAATGATGTTGACCGGACGGCTTTCCTTTTCGCCCTGTACGAGGAATACACCGCACCGCTGTCCGAACCAAAAAAACGCAAAAAGAAGTCCGACTGACGGGGCTGCATCCCCGCGTTTCATGCCCAAAAGAGGAGGCCCCGCCATGTCACGTTTTGCCTGTTTCACGGTTCTAGTTGCAGCGCTGGTGTTTGCCGGATTCTCCGCAGTTGCTGAGGACACGGCTTCGGGCGTGTTGACACTGCATGTTGCCCCGGCGGGTAATGACGCCGCCACGGGGGAGACGGCGGAGACGGCCCTGGCCACGCTGGCGGGCGCGCGGGACAGGATCCGCCAACTGCGCGCCGAAGGCAAAATCACCCTGCCGGTGGAGGTGGTGCTCCACGGGGGCACCTATCCCGTCACGGAGCCGGTGGTCTTCGGGCCGGAGGATTCGGGCACGGCGGAGCTGCCCGTCACCTACCGCGCCGTTCCCGGCGAGACACCGGTGATCGACGGCGGCCGGCGCATCACCAACTGGACCGTGCAGAACGGGCGCTGGGTGGCGGACCTGCCGGAGGTGCGGGAGGGCAAGCTCGACTTTGGCGCGCTCTGGGTGAACGGGGAGCGGCGCACCCCCGCGCGCACGCCCAATTCGGTCCATCCCGCCGGGGACTACCCGGAGGACGACGACTTTTTCTACATGGACGGTCCGGTGATGGTGGACGACGGCAAGGGCGGGCAGGCCAAAAGCGCCCAGGTCCTCAAATACCGCGAGGGCGACATACACCCCTGGGAGGGGCTGGGCGACGCGGTGTTTGTCGTGTTCCACTCCTGGGAAACGTCCCTGCACCGGGTGAAGCAGTGCGACCCCGCGAACCGCACCGTGGAGTTCACCGGCGCCGCGCCGTGGGCTTTTTCCTACTGGCGGCCCGACCAGTGGTACTTCATCGAAAACCTCTACGAGGGACTGGACCAGCCGGGTGAATGGTGCCTCCGCAGGGGCGAGGGCAGGCTGTACTACCTGCCCATGCCCGGCGAAACCTTGGAAAACGCCACGGCGGTCATTCCCATGGCGCGGCAGTTCCTGGTGCTGGCGGGCAGGCCTGAAGAAGAGAAGTTTGTTGACTATCTGAACTTCCAGGGCCTGCGCTTCGAGCATTCGGAGCATCCCGTGGGCCCCAAGGGCCACGCGGATTCGCAGGCGGAATCCAGCGTGCCCGGCGCGGTGGAATGCACCGGCGCGCGCAACTGCCGCTTTGAGGACTGCTTCATCGGCCATGCGGGCACCTACGGCCTCTGGCTGAAAAAGGGCTGCCGGGACAACGTGGTGGCCCGTTGCGAGATCACCGACCTGGGCGCGGGCGGCGTGCGCGTCGGCGAGACGGGCTCCCCCGCCGCGCCCGCGCTGGCGGTGGAGAACAACACCCTGGACAACTGCTTTCTCCACGACGGCGGCCGCATCTTCCGGGGCGCGGTGGGCGTGTGGCTGGGGCGCACCTCCTACAACCGCGTCGGCCACAACGAGATTTGCGACTTCCGCTACACCGGCGTGTCCGTGGGCTGGAGCTGGGGCTACGACGCCAGTTCTGCCAACCACAACCGCATCGAGTTCAACCACATCCACGACGTGGGCAAGGGCCAGTTGAGTGACATGGGCGGCATTTACACCCTCGGCATATCGCCCGGCACCGTCCTCGCCAACAACTACATCCACGACATTGCCTCAAACCCGAAGGTGTCGGGCGGCTGGGGCCTCTACACCGACGAGGGCAGCACCGACATCCTCCTCACCAACAACGTGGTCATCAACACCCGCACCGGCGGTTTCCACCAGCACTACGGCCGGGACAACCGGGTGGTGAACAACATCTTCGCCTTCTCCCACACCGACCAGATAGTGCGCTCGCGCGAGGAGGAGCACCTTTCCTTCTTCTTTGAGCGGAACATTGTGGTCTACAACAACGGCCGGCTGCTGGGAAGCAACTGGGGCAACGGCCGCTTTGTGGCGGAGCGGAACGTGTACTGGGACACCACGGGCGACACCGCCGACTTCAAGGGCAAAACCCTTGGGGAATGGCAGGCGGCGGGGTATGATCGCCTGTCCGTCAACGCCGATCCGCTGTTTGAGGATTTGGACAACCGCGACTTCCGCCTGAAGGCGGGAACGCCCGCGCTTGCGCTTGGTTTCCAGCCCATTGACGTGTCCCAAGCCGGACTCTACGGCGACCCGGAATGGACCGCGAAGGCAAAACAGGTGCAACGGCCCGCCGCGCCCATGCCGGAGCCGCCCTCCCCGGTCAGGGTCTCCCTAAATTTTGAGCAGGCCCCCCTCGGCACCGCGCCCGACGGGGGGCAGATTATCGGCGAGGAGGGGGACGCCCTCATCCGCATCGCGGAAACGGGCACACCCGACGGAAAGCAGGCACTGCGTATTACCGACGCCGCCGGTCTTGCCAAGGCCTTTAATCCCCACTGGATTCTGTTCCCGGGCATGCGGAGCGGCACCGCCTCGGCGCGGTTTTTGGTGCGCCTTTCGGAGGGGGCGCAGTTTTACCATGAGTGGCGCGACGGGCACAGTCCCTACCGGGTCGGCCCCCATGTCTATTTCCAGCCCGGCGGCAAAATCGTTTCCGCCGCGCGTGAAGTGGGGGAGTGGAAGCCGGGGGAGTGGATGGAGGTGCTGCTGTCCTGTCCGCTGGGGCGCGGCGCGGCGGGAACGTATTCGCTGACACTGCTGCGGGACGGCGCGCCCTTCGTCCAGGAAACGGCGCTGCCCTGCAATCCGGACTTCAGGACACTGGACTGGTTCGGCTTCGTGCCCGACGGCAACGCCCCGGCGGAAATATGGCTGGACGCGCTGGAACTCCGCAGGGAACGCGAACAGGCGCCGTGAGGCGTGCGGAACCCCTTATTTTCCCGAAAGTTCCCGCATCATCTCCCTGAAATCGTTGATGTGGCGCAGTTCAAAGGCGATGAGTTCATAGGTGGACCAGACGCACATGAACGTGTAGGCCAGAATCACCGCCGCCATGAGAAGCTTTACGGCAAAGCCCATGCGCTTTGACTTCCACACCAGGAACAGCGCGAAGGGGCCGAGCACCGCAAAGGCCAGCACCAGTATCCACACGGGATGAAAATACCACCCGTCACCGCCCCCCTGGCGTGCACCGCAGCGGGGGCAGTACTCGGCGTCCGCATCAACGGGCCGGAAGCATTTCGGGCAGCCCTTCTTCGGCGCGGGTGGCGGCGGAGGCGGCGGGCCGGGGGGGGCGGCGGCGGGCACACAGACCCGTGTTTCCCCCGGTTCCTCACTGTTTTCCATGGTCAGTCTCCTGGGTTGGCGCGGACGATGGTGCCCCGCCGGAAGTCACATTCTATCACGCCGCCCAAGCCTGCGGAGATGACAAGCCCGGCGGGCAAATATTTGCGCCGATCAGACACATTTTTCAATCCGTCACCGAATGAAGCAATATGGGCGCAATCGCTATAATAAAGGCGGTGAAACGGGACGGTGATGCGGTTTGGTTGGACAATAATGAAGGGAAAACGTGATGGCGAAGATCAGGGTATTGAACACAGAAATAGCGGTCCACACCCAAAACGAGGAGGATTATATATGCCTCACGGACATTGCCCGCCACAAGGATGCGGAACGCACGGATTACCTTATTTCAAATTGGCTTCGCAATCGCAACACAATAGAATTTCTGGGAATCTGGGAACATTTGAATAACCCCGGTTTTAATCCCATCGAATTCGATGGGATTAAAAAACAGTCGGGCCTTAACAGTTTCATTCTCACAGCCAGACGATGGATTGACGCCACCGGGGCCATCGGATTGGTATCGAAAACAGGCAGATATGGAGGAACCTATGCCCACAAGGATATTGCCTTCGAGTTTGCCTCATGGATATCCGTTGAGTTCAAGTTGTATCTGATCAAGGAGTTTCAGCGGCTCAAGGCGGAGGAGCAGAAGCAGCTGGGCTGGGACATCCGGCGCAATCTGGCCAGGATCAACTACCGTATTCACACCGACGCCATCAAGGCGAACCTTGTGCCGCCGGAACTCACCGCAAAGCAGGTGAGCCTGGTTTACGCCTCTGAGGCGGACGTGCTGAACATGGCGCTGTTTGGCATGACGGCAAAAGCCTGGCGGGACGCGAATCCGGGCGCAAAGGGCAACATACGGGACGAGGCGGACGTGTCCCAGTTGGTGTGCCTGTCCAACCTTGAAAACCTGAACGCCCTGTTCATAGGTGAAAACATTCCCCAGGCGGAGCGCCTCCGCAGGTTGAACAAGATTGCCATCCAGCAAATGAAGCTGCTGACGGAGGTTTCCGGGGTGGCGAAACTGGAGGACAAAGACCGCCGGACGCGTTGAAATTCCGGCGGGTTTTCGGGGCATGTTGCAGACCGGTGCGGTGTTTCCTTACATTAGTCGGACTGACGGACTGAAAAAAAAGCCCAACAACAGGAGAGCATGACAATGAACCGACGGGATTTCATGATGGCCAGCGCGGTGGCGGGCGGCGCGGCGGCGCTGCTGAAGGGGATGAAGGCGGCGGCGGCTCCCCAGGGGCCCTTTGCCGATCTGCCCTTCCGCATGTCCGTGCCGATTGACTTTTTCGACGGCACCACGGACCAGAAGCTGGAAAAGGTGGCCCAGTGGGGCTTCCCGGCCTATGAGTGGCTTGGCCCGGAGGGTGACTTCGCGGCCATCCGCGCCAAGTCGGACGCGCTGGGCCTGGAGCTGAGCTGCATCGTGGGCGCGGGCGCGATTGCCCCCCGCCAGATGCTCGATCCCGACGATCACGACCGGGTGGTGGCCCAGTTCAAGGGGCGCATCGAGCTGGCCAAGCAGCTCAACTGCAAACGGCTCATCGGCCTTTCGGGCAACACGCGCAAGAACGTCCCCGCCGACAAGCAGACGGAGTTCATGGTGAAGTGCCTCAAGCGGCTCGCGCCCATGGCGGAGGAAAACGGCTTGATGATCGTGCTGGAGGCGCTGAACCCGCTTGTGGACCACAAGGGCTACTTCCTCACACGCACCGACCAGACCATGGAAATCATCGAGGAGGTCAAGAGCCCCAACGTGAAGATGCTCTTCGACATCTACCACCAGCAGATCACCGAGGGCAACGTCATCCGCAACTTCACGAAGAACATCAAGAACATCGGTCATTTCCACGTGGCGGACAACCCCGGCCGCAAGGAGCCCGGCTCCGGCGAGCTGAACTACACCAACATCTTCAAGGCCATCGCCGACACGGGGTATGACGGCTTCGTGGCGCTGGAGTGCGGGTCCACCACGGACAACAACGAGGACATCCTGAAGGCGACGCTGAAATGCTTCGGCAAGAACGTGTGAGCGCCTGACGGAAAGTATGCGAAAGGACCATGGAAGCGGCGGCGGTGTCCGCCGCTTCCTTTTTTTTACGGTTCCTGCACGCCCAGAAATCCGTCGCTCCAGAACACCGGCTCGTAGCCGTTGTCCGTCACCCATTGCAGCGCGGCGCGGACCTTGTCCTTCACCGTGGGCTGGTGCAGGTCCAGCTCCTCCCGGAAATACTGCTCATGGATGAGCAGTTCAACGAGCTCGCCCGTGTGCGGCGACGCGGCCCGCTTTTCAAGCAACGGCACGATTTCCTCCACACTGAAACTGTTCACCACCATGGCGCAGGGGATGAAGGTGATGCCGGTCTCATAATCGTGCCATGCGGGGCGGCTGTCGCACCGGGCGCACTGCTCCGGGTCCAGGTAATAGCCGGTGGTGCACACGCCGCTGTGAACACCGAAGAGGCCGATGAGATTTTCAATGCCCCGGTCGCGCAGGGCGGCCACGCCCGCCTTCGGGCATTCCGCCCAGTGGACGGTGGTGGTGTTTCCCAGCACTTCATTGCCCGCAAAGCGGCGGATGTGCCCCGTCACCAGGTCGTAATCGTGGGCGATTTGCCCGTAGCCCGCGTTGCGGTAGGGCCGGTCCGGCTTGTCCTGGAGCGCATGGAAGCTCAGATGGAGCCACCCGGCGTTTGCCCGCCATTCCCCCCGCCAGGTGTCGGGCATCTGGGTGAGGTCGAAACCGTCGGTCTGGTAATAGATGTTGATGTGTATTTTCGCGCCGAAGGTCTCGTGCATCTCCCGCCAGAAGGCCAGGTACCAGTGGTCGAAGAGCGACGGGTAGGCCGCGGGGCTGGCGCCGAGATCCTTCAGGAACTGGATGTTGTCATCCACGGAGAACCGGTACCGCTTTCGGCTGCCCTTGTTCCAAAACACGCGCGCCACGGACCGCTCCCCGCCGGACTCGGCGGTGATCACCGACTCGCGGGCGCTGAGGGAAACGGCGCATGCAAAGGCCGCGCCGTCGCGCCGCGCCGCCGCCCCGTTCACCGTCACCGCCTCGCCCTCCGGGGCCGTTCCGGTCACCGTCACCTCCAGCGCGTCCGCCGTTTCCCTGCCGTCGTGGCGGGTGAGCACGTCGCCGTCGGCGGGGAAGGTGATTTGAACCGGTTCCGCCGGTGCGCCGCAGGCGGACAGGCAGCACAGGATGGCGCAAAGAAAAAGAGTCGGTTTCACGGCGGTTTCCCCAATGGTTGTCATCTCAGCGCCTCGACGCATTCAATGACTGCGGCGGCAATGTAGGCGTTGTCCTCCGGTGACATGGCCGGATGGGTGGGAATGCAGAAAATTCGCGCGCCCAGTTCCTCCGACAGGGGCAGCGACTGCCCCTCCGTGTGCCTGCGCAGGAATTTGTGCGCCTCGTAGGCGGGGCGGTTGGCGATGATGAGGCGGACACCGTACACCTCGTCCATCATCCGCATCAGCCGGTCCCGTTTTTCCCCCGCCCATTCCGGACAGACCAGGCAGGTGTGGAGGTAATAGGTGTGGAGGCAGTCTTCCGGCTCGAAGGGGAGGGTCAGCTCCGGCACGTCCGCCAGCATTTCATTGCGCTCCAAGGCGAGCCGCCGCCGCGCGGCGATGAATCCGTCGAGTTTGCGCAACTGCACCAGTCCCACGGCGGCCTGCACCTTGTTCATCACGAAGGACGAGCCCCACACCTCCATGTCGTCAAAGCCATAGAATCGGGTTGCCCGGAAAAACTTCGCCACCTGATCATCATCGGTGGTCATCATGCCGCCCTCGCCCAGGGTCACCATGTTTTTCATGGTGTGGAACGAGAAAATGTTCATGCGCCCGTGTTTGCCGATTTTTTCACCCCTGTACTCACCGCCGCAGGCGCGCGCCGCGTCGCCGATGACCACCGGAGGCCCGTGTTTTTCGTGGGGATGGCGTCCGGCAACCTCGGCCAGATCGTCCATGGGCGCGGACAGGCCGTTCATGTGCACGGGCAGGATGGCGCGGGTGCGCGGGGTGATGCGCCGTTCCACATCCTCCGGGTCCAGTTGCAGGGTTTTCGGGTTCACTTCGGCCCAGACAACCTGTCCGCCCGCGCCCGCCACCGCCAGCGGCGAGGCCACGAAATTGACCGCCGGGACGATGACCTCGTCACCCGGTTGCAGGTTGAGCCAGCGCATGGCGGTGTCCAGTCCCGGCCCGGCGCTGTTCAGCGCCACGGCATGTTTCACGCCCGTGTACGCGGCGAAGGCCCGTTCAAAATCCTGTATCTCCGGGCCGGTGAAGCCCCTGCTCACCTTCCCGGAATCGCGCATGGCCGCCACCGCCGCCGCGATTTCCTCCTCCCCGTGGACGCTGCCCAGCCGGGGTTCGCCCTCCCATAATGTGGCGGGCCTGTGCTTGAGAATCCGTTGCCGCTCTTCCCGGGAAATCATGCCGTGCTCCTCAGTCCAGATTTACCCGCGCGCCCGTGGCCGCGCTTTCATAGCAGGCGGCAAGCACGCGCTGGCTCCACCAGCCCTCCCCGCCGCCCACGGGCGGTTCGGCGTTGTCCAGCACGGCCCGCGAGAAGGCCTCCACCTCGGCGCGGTACATGTTCACCGGCGCGGGCTCGATGAGGACGCCGCCTCCGGCGTTGCGTTTTTGCTCCGCCTCATACCCGCCCGCCGCCGTTTCCAATATCGCCTCCATGCGCCCCGTCTCGCCCTGGCCGATGGTGCCCTCGGCGAGAATGCTTCCCAGGGAGCCGTACAACTCCAGGCGGTTGCGCGACGCCGCGTCGGGCACGTTGAAGAGGCAGTCCACCACACCCTTCGCGCCGGAGGCAAACTCCAGCAGCACCAGCGCCGTGTCCTCGCTGGCGTAGGCGTGCACCAGGTTGCCGGCGGCGCACTGGACTGCGCGCGCCCGCCCGAAATACATCTCCAGCAGGTCAATGCAGTGGCCGCCCAGGTCCATCAGGCTGCCGCCGCCGCCCCGGCGGGGGTCCTGCCGCCACGCGTCCGGGATGGGCGGATACCAGCAGGACAACTGCGCCCGGCCAAAGACGGGCACGCCCAGCCGTCCGGCCTGAAGCAGGCGCAGCGCCGCCTGGTGCTGGGCGTGGAAGCGCATCATGAAGCCCGTGCCCAGTTTCACCCCCGCCGCCGCGCAGGCCTTGAGCATTTCCTCCCCCTCGGCGGGGGTCATGCCCAGCGGCTTCTCGCAGAAGACATGCCTGCCGGCCGCCGCCGCGCGCGCCACCTGGTCACAGTGCAGCCAGGCGGGTGTGGCCACATAGACCACATCCGCCCCGCAGGCCAGCAGTTCCTCCTCGCTTTGGCAGGCCGCCGTGCCGAACTGGGCCGCAACTTCGGCGTTGGCGCGGGCGTCCACATCGTACACCGCCGCCAGCTCCGCGTTGTCCGCGCGGGCGATGCCCTCGGGGATGGTCCTGCGCCGCGCGATGCCCGCGGAGCCCAGCACGGCCCATTTCACTTTCATGGCCTGTCCTCCTCCGGAATGGTTGTCCGCAGATTGCGCCGAAATGCGCAGATTTTCCCGTCACCAAGTTGCGCTTGGTGACGGACCTGTCTTTGGAGTTTCACCTCACTCTTCCATGCCCGGCGCCAACGGTTGCGAAGGGCGACTTCACGGACAGGGGCGTTCCCAAGCACAACTTGGGAACGGGCAAACCCATATTTCAATCTGCGCGCATCCGCGCAATCTGCGGAGGCTCTTGTCATTTCGCGTATGCGGCGGCGACCTTTTTTATGCCCGCCGCGATGCCGCGCATGTGCTCCTCCTCGTAGGTGGGGAACACGAAGGTGATGAAGGTGCGCGACTGGTGCCACACCGCGTTGGGCACTTCCACCCGGCTGTAGTCCACCGACTCCGGGTCGGCGTATTCTTTGGAGGTGAAGGGGAACCCGGAGAACCCGTAGGCGTTGTGGTCGCGGTAGGCGCCCTCGGTGTGGCACTGCGGCCAGAAAACGTTCCAGCAGGGCGCGCCCTCCGCGCCCAGCGCCGCCAGGAATTCGCCCATGCCGCAGTCCATGCGGTCCATGTCCAGCGTGATGGGGAAGACAAACCAGCCGTTTCGCCGCTCCGGCGTCTCCACCGGCAGGTGCAGGATCTGCGGCACCCCGGCCAGCTCCTCCAGAAGGATGCCGGCATTGCGCCTGCGCCGGGGCATGTTCCAGTCGTCCATGCGGTCCAGTTCGGCCAGGCCGATGGCCGACTGCATCTCGGTCATGCGGTAGTTGAAGCCGACCATGTTGTGGATGTAGGGCAGTTTCTGCTCCATTTCCAGCAGGCGCAGCCGCTCACGCACGTCGTAGCCGTGGTCGCGGAAGCTGCGGCAGCGCCACGCCACCTCCTCGTCGTCGGTGGTGACCATGCCGCCCTCGCCGCCCGTGGTGAAGGTTTTGTTCTGGCAGAAGCTGCACGCCGCGGCGTGGCCGAGGGTGCCGGTCTTCCGGCCCTTGTACACGCCGCCGAAGGCCTGCGCGTTGTCCTCCACCACGAAAAGGTTGCGCGCCCGCGCCAGTTCCAGCAGCGGGTCCATGTCCGCCACGTTGCCGTAGAGGTGGACCGGCATGATCGCCCTGGTCCGTTTGTTGATCAGCTTTTCCACGCTCTCCACGCTGATGCAGTGGTCGTCGCGGTTCACGTCCGCGAAGCGGGGCACCGCGCCCGCCTGCACCACGGAGAAGGAGGTGGCGATGAAGGTGTAGCTCGGCACGATGACCTCGTCGCCGGGGCCGATGCCCAGCCCCGCCAGGGCCGTGTGCAGGGCGCTCGTGCCGTTGGTGGTGCTGATGGCGAAGCGCGAACCCTGCCATTCGGCGAAGCGCCGCTCAAATTCCATGCCGCGCTGGCCGGTCCAGTAGTTCACCCTGCCGCCGCGCAGCGTGTCGGCCACCGCGGCCACGGCCGCCTCGTCAAGGCAGGGCCACGGGGGCAGCGGCCCCGGCACCGATTTTTTGCCGCCGTTAATTGCGAGCGATTCCCTCATGTCTGGAGCCTTTCCCGGGTTGGTGGTTTTTTCAGGCGAGTTCTTCCAGCGGCAGCCGCACCGGCTGGCCGGTTTCGTAGCAGCGCAGCGCGGCGAACACGATGGAGTGGGTGAGCACCGCGTCCGCGAGGCTGCAGTGCGATTCTTTGTTGTTGAGGATGCAGTCCACGAAATGGTCCATCTCCCCCTGGAAGGGGTGGTGGGACACGTCGGAGCTTTCCGGGAGGATGGTGGGGATGGTGGCCCAGTCCCGCTGGCCGGGGTACTTGTGCGACCAGACACGGTTGTCCTTGATGGTGCCGCGCGTGCCGAAGACCTCCACGGGCAGGGCGTAGGGCATCACGCAGCCGTAGTTGGTGGACACCTTGCTCAGGGAGCCGTCGGCGTAACGGATGAGCATGACCTCCAGGTCGTCGTACTCCAGGGGCGGCGCCTTTTTCCAGGTGTTGGCGAAGTAGTCGTACTCCACCTCCTTCCCCTTGCGGTGGCCGCCCGCGTAGGCGAAGACCTCCACGGGCGTGGCGGCCCTCTCGCGGTCCTTGGCGGCGAACCAGCGCGCCGAGTCAATCGCGTGGCAGCCCGCCACCAGCGCGGCGCTGACGCCCAGCTCTTTTGTCCGCCCGTCGCCGTAGCCCGCCCACCAGCTTGCGATGTCGTGCTGGTAGTCCGCCTCGGTGTAGTACACGTCGCCGATGGCGTCATCGGCGATGAGCGCCTTCACCGTCTCGAAGAGCGGGTTCCAGCGGAGCACGAAACTGACCACCGTCCTCACGCCCGCCCGGTTCACCGCGTCCAGCATCGCCCGCATTTCCGCCGGGCTGTTGGCGATGGGTTTTTCGATGACGATGTGCTTGCCCGCCTCCGCGGCGGCGATGGTGTTGTCCGCGTGGCACTGCTGCGGCGTGCACACCGACACGATGTCCACCCCCTCGTGGGCGAGGGCTTTTTCATAGTCGGTGTAGAAGACGACCCCTTCCAGGCCCGCTTCCGCCGCGCGCTGCCGGCAGCTTTCAAGCCTGCGGCTGGAGATGGCCACCACCTCCGTGTGCGGGTTCTTGTTGAAGGCCTTGATGTGCTCGCCCGAGACCCAGCCCGCGCCGTGCACCAGCACGCCCAGTTTCCGCTCCGACATGCGCCGTTCCTCCTGGTTTTCGCGCGGGCGGGACGCCGTGCGCGACCATTTACCGATTGTAGGCCAGAGGCCGCCACGCAATCCAACAGGGGGAACCACGGAAGGCACGAACCACACGGAAAGGAAAGAAGGGGAGGCGGGATTCCCACACGGAGGCACAGGGGCACAGAGAGGAAGAAATGAGGAGGAAGAAAGTTCACGCGAAGCCGCGAAGGGCGCGAAGAATAAAAATGATTTTGTGCATTGTAGGGGCGGCCCCCCGTGTCCGCCCACAGAGAGGAAGAAATGAGGAGGAAGAAAATTCACACGAAGGCGCGAAGCCGCAAAGAATAAAAAGGATTTCGTGCATTGTAGGGGCGGACCCCCGTGTCCGCCCGTCCTTGCCGGTGCGAAGCCCCCCATTTTCCGGACACGCTAAAGCGTGAACAACATACCAAGAAACCCGCCTCCTGGTATGTTGTTCATGCTTCAGCATGTCCGGGAAGGAAGGAGGAATGATGGGGAAGAAATTTCATGCGAAGACGCGAAGATTGTGATGGAAAAACAATACGGGCGGACACGGGGGTCCGCCCCTACAAACGTATTTTTCTCTTTCCGTGTGTTCCGTGATTCCTTCTTCCTCTGTGCCCCTGTGCCTCCGTGTGAGAATTCCGGAAAAATTCACGCGAAGCCGCAAAGAGGAAAGAGGAAATTCTCACACGGAGGCACGGAGGCACGGGGAAAAGACAGGGAGAATATCCCTCTCATTCCCCTTTCAAGGGGGAATGCCGGACGGGCGGACACGGGGGTCCGCCCCTACAAACGTATTTTTCTCTTTCCTTGTGTTCCGTGATTCCTTCTTCCTCTGTGCCCCTGTGCCTCCGTGTGAGAATTCCGGAAAAATTCACGCGAAGCCGCAAAGAGGAAAGAGGAAATTCTCACACGGAGGCACGGAGGCACGGGGAAAAGACAGGGAGAATATCCCTCTCATTCCCCTTTCAAGGGGGAATGCCGGACGGGCGGACACGGGGGTCCGCCCCTACAAACGTATTTTTCTCTTTCCTTGTGTTCCGTGATTCCTTCTTCCTCTGTGCCCCTGTGCCTCCGTGTGAGAATTCCGGAAAAATTCACGCGAAGCCGCAAAGAGGAAGGGGAAATACTCACACAGAGTTGCGGGGAAAAGGTTGGGATAAAAAAGAAGCGTGGCGGAGATTGCTCTCCGCCACGCGGGCTTGCTTACGCAAGGGACTGGTTATCAGTCACCCACAACCGGGGCCGTGTCATCGACATCGGCGCCGGCCGCATCCTCACCATGGACCACGCCGGCCGCGTCCACATAGAAGGAGCGGTTACCGGTGGTCTGGTAGGTGGCGGGATTCGCATTCACGGCGAAGTTCTGCTCGGCACCAGTGGCCGCCGCGCCAAGAACGAAGTCATAACCGTTCTTCGTCACACCGTCCCACTCGCCGTCCAGGAACTTCGGGGTGTTGTCGGTGAGGTCGGCCCACGCCTGGGCGTATTCCGAATTGGCGGCGTGATAGGCCGTCTGCGCGCCCACGATGGTCTTGCAGTTGGCGATGGCCGAAGACTCATTCGACTGCAACCGGGAGCGGAGCAGGTTCGGAATGGCGATGGCCGCGATGATCGCAATGATTGCCACAACGATCATCAACTCAATCAACGTGAAACCCTGATTCTTCTTCATCTCTTCGTGTCCTCCATTGTTGACCCAGGTTTTTAAGCGGCGCCATCAGGCTACCGCCTGTTTACCAACTTACCACAATGCCAAATATTATGCAATACCCGTGCCAAAAAGAAATTATCCAAAAATCAATTAATAATGCGGGGTATTCGGGGAAAGCGGGGTGTTATGTGTGAAAATATAGTGCCTGTGCATCGTATTTAATAAAATATCTTTGTTCCTTTTGGACAAAAATTGTCACCAATCGGCGGGGTTCAATATTTTTTGTCGTGTCCGTGGAATAAATATTAAGGTAATCGTTGAACCTTCAAATTGCCAGTCATTTTTAATAACACTCAGAACCCGTTGATATTCCTTGTGGAGTTAAATTATTCAGCCGGAAAAGGGTTCTTGCACAGGGGTGGGGGAGGGACGGGAAATTGCGTTGTTTGGCCGATAAAAAAGCGGGCCTGCCCAATCAGCCGCCGCCTTTGGCGGTGCCCGCGCCGTTGGCGTGGAGGAATGCGGCCAGCGCGCGGTGGCCGCAGGCCGCCGCCATGTAATAAGGGGTCATGCCCGGGCTTACCGCCGCGTTCACCACCGCGCCCCGCGCCACGAGCAGCCGCGCCATGGCCTCGTTTCCGTTGGACGCGGCGATGTGCAGGGGCCGCCATCCGTCAATTCTGGGGGCGTTCACGTCCGCGCCCAGGCGGAGCAGCATTTCTGCCACGGGCAGTTTGCCCCCGCCCACGGCGGTGTGCAGCGGATTGTGGCCGTAATCGTTGCAGGCGTCGATGTCGGCGCCGAAGCGCGCCAGCAACTGCACCATGGAGACCCCGGCGGATTCGGCGGCCACATGGAGGGGGGTGAATCCGTCCCTGTCGGCGGCGTTCACCGGCGCGCCCTGCTGCAGCAGGTGGGTGGCCGCCTCCAGCCAGTCCTTCGCCACGGCATGGTGCAGCGCCGTGCGGCCCGTTTCGTCGCGGGTTTCCAGTTTTGCCCCCCGCTTCAGGGCGCGGGCAACTTGTGTCACGTTGCCGGTGCGGGCTGCGGCGAACAAATGACTGCTCGGACTGGTGAGGCAGGCGCGCAACATCCAACCAACGGGCATGGCATCCTCCAGTTTTCCCCGGTTCATTTTCAGAACCTGTGCCCCCAGTATTGGGTAAACCCCGGAAAAAATCAACAGGCGCGCGCGAGTCCGAAAATCAGCCCCTCTCGCGACTTTTGGGCCGGGACAATTTTAGCATTATTAATGGTTGCCAGATGGCTGTTTTTATGCTATAATCCCCACGGTCAGAGCCACATGTGGCGTTTCTCCTTCCGCGGAGGTCTGGTGCGGTTTATCGTATCAGGCCTCTTATTTTTTTGGGGGGAGGGGAGCCATGGAAGACGTGGAAGGCACTGAAATGGGGGATGGGGGGGATTCTCACACGGAGGCACGGGGAAAAGGCAGGGAGGACATCCCCCTCATTCCCCTTTCAAGGTAGAATACCGGACGGGCGGACACGGGGGGCCGCCCCTACAATGCAAGAAGTCCTTTTTATTCTTCGCGCTCTTCGCGGCTTCGCGTGAGCTTCCTCCTCCTCATTTCGTCCTCTGTGCCCCTGTGGCTCCGTGTGAGAATTCCGGAAGATTTCACGTAAAGCCGCGAAGAGGAGAAGGGGGGAGGCGGGGCGCTCACATTTCGAGGACGGGCGCGCCCATTTCGGTTGCGGCGAGGGCCACATCCTCGCGGCAGGTGAAGAGGAGGACCTGGTGCTCGCGGGCGATTTCGCCGAGGAGGGCGAGGGCGGCGCGGAGCCGCTGGTCGTCGTAGTTGGCGAAGGGGTCGTCGAGGAGCATGGGGGTCTTTTCCCCGTTTCTGCACAGGAACCTGACGAGGGCGATGCGCAGGGAGAGGTAGACCTGGTCGAGCGCGCCCTTGCTGAGGCTCTTTTCAATGGCGTCCGTGGAGGCGGTGCGCAGGGCGATGCGGAAGTCCTGGCCGATGCGGAGTTCGCCGTGGGCGCCGCCGGTGATGCGGCCGAGGAAGGAGGAGGCCTCCCGGGCGATGATTGGGGCGATGCGCCCGTGCCTCGCGGAGGCCACATCCTCGATGACGGAGAGGGCCTCCACGGCGGCGTCGAATTCACGGGAGAGGGCGGCGATTCTCCGGGCGGTCATGGCGCGCTCCTCCTCGATGTCGTTGAGCGGGCGCAGCCCCGCCATGCGCTCCGCCGCGGCGAGGACGAGCGACTGGGCCTCCGCGCGGACTGCCTCCAGTTCGGCGGTGAGCCGGGCGCATTCGGCCTCCAGGGCCTCCACGGGCATGGCGGGCGGGTTTTCGGGGGGCGGCAGGGCCTCCACGGCGCGGCGCAGCTCCTGGAGCGTCCCGCCCTCAAGCAGGAGCTGGAGCTGCTCCTCCAGCACGGTGCGGGTCTGGTGGAGCGACCAGTATTCACGGGCTTTTTCCGCCCGTTCCTGCCATTCCTCCACGGAGCCCGCCCCGGCGGCCGAGAGCAGCCTGTCCAGTGCGGCGCGGCGCTCCGCGGCGGCGGCGCGGTCGGTTTCGAGCTGTTCCGCCGCCGCCTCCGCCTGCCGGCGCAGTGTGTCCAGGCGGCCCCGCGCGTTTTCATGGCGGGCCACATGGTCGGCGTAGGCGCGGAGCGCGGCGAGGGTGTCCAGGGGGATGCTCGCGTCGTCGAAGCCGCAGGCCTCCATGACGGAGCGGATTTGCGCCTCGGTCTGGTGGAGCGCGGTGGAGGCGATTTCGAGCGAGGCGGCGAGTTCCCTGCGGCGCTCGATGGCCTGCTGGAGGGTGTTGCGCAGCTCGGCCATGCGCCGCTTCGCCTCGCGGTACTCCTGGTAGCGGCTGATGACGCGGCCCACGGCGTTCTGCACGTCATGGTCACCCGCGAGGGTTTCGCCCAGCCCCTCGAAGGTCTCGCGGAGCCGTTCATAGAATTTCGGCACCCGCGCCTCGCTTTCGCGCAGGAGCAGCTCGTGGCGCTCCAAATCGCGCAGGCAGTTGCCGAGCTGGTTGGCCGCCTCGCGGTGGCGGTCGTAGCGGGCCTCCAGCTCGCGCAGGGTTTCGCAGTTGGCCTGGCGCAGGAGCATGTCCACGGGGGAGAGCCCCTCGTCGCCCGCGGCCAGCGCCTCCAGTTCGCCGCGCGCGGCGGCCATGCCGGCGGCGATTTCAACGGCCTGCCTGCGGGTGCGGCGGTATTCGCGGATGAAAAAGGCCATGGCGAGGAGGACGATGAAGGCGGCGTAGAGAATCTGCGTCTTTCCGGAATAGACGGTCGCCGCCAGCATGAGCAGGATGAAGGCGGCGCAGAGGCCCGCGGGCCATGCGAATCCGGGGGCGCGGCTGACGCTGTCCTCGTGCCGGGACTGGAGCGTGAGCAGGTCGTTTTCGAGTTCGGCCTTTTTCTCCTCGGCCTGGCGGCGGGCCACCTCGAATTCGCGGAGCCGCTCCGAGAAGGAGTCGCATTCCCGGAAGAGGGCCGCGTCGGGGGCGCATTCGGCGCGCCGCCGCTCCGCCTCGGCGCGGAGCCGGTCCCGTTCGGCCCGCTGCCCGTCGCGGGCGCGCAGGGCCAGGGTGTAGGAGCCCGCGAGCTGGGTAATCCACTCCACGGGGTCGGGGGCGGCGCGGCTGAAGTCGGGCAGGCCGGCGAGGCGGTTTTGCGTGGCGCAGACCTGCTCCTCGGCGGCGCGCAGGCGCTGCTCCGCCTCGGCGAGGCGCTCGGCGAGGCGGTCGGCGTTGCCGCGCAGGTCATGGTAGCGGCGCTCGGTTTCCTCCGGCACGGGCACGGGCACGGGGCCCATCTGCTCGGTGATTTGCCGTTCGGCGGCGGCGAGTTCGGCCTGGACGGCGGCGAGTTCGGCCTCGGAGCGGAGGGTCTGGAGGCGCGCCGTTTCGGCGAGCATGGCGGCCTGCTGGGCCTCCGCGAGGCGGTCCGCCGGGGTGTCGGCGTGGGGCCGCAGCGCGAAGCAGCGCTGGGTGATCTCGTTGATGCGGTCCACCGTGCGCCCGGCCTCGGCGAGGCGCGCGGCGCGGGCGGCGGACTGGGCGGCGAGCAGCCGCTCCTCCGCGTCCCGGAGCAGGGTTTCCAGCCGGGCGGTTTCCCCGCGCAGTTCGGCGCGGCGCAGGCTGATGGCGCGGTGGCCGCGCAGGGCCTCCAGCGCGGCGGCGTGCTCCTGGTCCAGCTCGGCGAGGCGCAGGCGCAGCGCGGGCAGGGGCCGGGTGCGCGCGTCGGGCCGGCCGATGGCCTCGATGCGCGCCTGGATGGCGCGCATGGCGCCGTCCGCGGACACCGCGCCGCCGCCCGTGTCGGTGATGGAGAGGAGGCGGTCGCGTATTTTCGCGAGGCCCTCCTCGTCGCCGAGTCCGTCGAGGCTGAGGTGGCCGATGGTGGCGGCGTTGATGAAGACGGCCTTTCCGAGGCCCAGGTGCGCCTCGGCGAAGGCGGGCCCGCCGGGTTTCCCCTCAAAGCCCGCGGAAAGGTCCGCGCCGGTTTCCGGGTCCGTCAGGAGCACGCGCTCGCGCCCCCGGTGGAAGGTGCGCTCCACGGCGAAGGCGCGCCCGTCGTCAAGCTGGTAGATCATGCGCCCGCCGTAGGTTTCCGGGTTGTCCCAGGGCAGGCGCAGCTCGTTTCCCTCCTCGTAGCCGGCGTTGCGCCCGTCGCGGCGCTGGCCGAAGAGCATGTCGGTGATGAAGCAGCGGATGGTGGACTTGCCGCGCTCGTTCGGCCCGAGGATGATTTGCAGCCCCGGCCCGAAGGCGAGGCGGCAGTCGGCGAGGCGTCCGTAGCCGTGCACGTGTGTCTCGCGTATGCGCATCAGAGGGCCTCCCCGTCCAGGCCCGGAAGATCAAGGGGCGCGCCGAGCAGGGCGGCCACGCCGATTTCGCGGGCGCGCCCGCACAGCGCGGCCCGTTCGGCGTCCGCGGCGTCCGCCAGCGCGTCGCCGGTGCGCCGCGTGAACTCGCCCAGGGCGGTGTCCTCGCGGGCGAATTCGCCGTAGTTCGCGTCCAGCGCGGTCTCGTCAAGCACCGCCAGCCAGGCGAAGCGGGGGCGCAGCCCCTCCAGGGCGGCATGGATGGCGGCGCGCGTTTCCCCGGGGGCCGCGCCGGTGAGCCGGACGCGCCCGGCCACGGGCACGCCCCCGGCCGCCGCCAGCATTCTTTCGCAGGCTTCGGCCGCGGCCGCGGCGGCGTCGCCGGCGGCGGATGCGTCCACCGTCTCCATGGAGAAAAAAACGCCCGCGGTGGTCATGGGGGAGATGGACACGGCGGGCGGGCCGCCGTCGGCGGCGGGCTCAACGACCACCTCAAGGAAGCCCGTGTGGCCGCACTCGTCGAATCCGTGGCCCTCCGGGGGGCCGCAGTACCACGCCTGCATGCCCGGTTCGCGGGCGAGGGCCCGCATGACGTGGGCGTGGCCCAGCGCGACGTAGTTCAGTCCGGGCTGGATGATTTCGGCGAGGCTGAACATGCCGCGCGGCTCGGCGTGGGGCGGGGACAGGTGGCCCTCCGCCGTGCCGTGGGCGAGGGCGGCGTGAATCCGGCCGTCGCGGGGCACGCGCAGCCGCATGAAATCGGAGGCGGAGGGATCGCGGTCGGCGAAGCCGATGCCGTGCACCGTGAGGGGAATGTCCCGCGCCTCCCAGACGCGCCATTCGGGATCGCCGAAGATGACCACGTTCGAGGGCCATGACTCGACGGCGTAGGGCGAGTCGGCGGTGAAGGGGTCGCGGTTGCCCGGGGCGATGAGCACCGGCAGGGGCGCGGCGCGCTCAAACTGCTCCCGCAGGAAATTGACGGTGTCCCGCGTGACCCGGCCCGCGTCGTAAAGATCGCCCGCCACGAGCAGCGCGTCGGCGCGCGTGTTCAGCGCGTGGGTGACCAGTTTGGCGAAGCATTCACGCAATTGGCGGCGGCGCCGCGCGCCGTAGTCGGCGGGCATGCCGGGCTCGGCGAAGAGCGTGTCGAGGTGTGTGTCCGCCGTGTGGATCAGTTTCATCGGGGCTGTTTTTTCCCTGGGTGTTGCGCCGCCGTCTGGACCCCCATAGTGTGGCAAATTTTGTCAACAATTCCAAGTCTTTCGCAAGGGCGTCCGAAAAGGGGAAGGGGCCGGGGCTACAGGGACTGCTCCATGGGGCCGCGCAGGGCGGGTTCGGCGGCGCGTCCGCAGGGGGGCGGCCCGGCCGGGGGGCGGTTCCGGCGCGCGTCGGAGTAGCCCAGGAAGCGCTCGTACCGCAGGATGCGCCGGTAGGTGGGGCCGAGGGAGCGCACGTCGGGGCGTGATTCCTGGCAGGCGCGGAGGTAAAAGGGGATGAAAATGCGGTCGGCCAGGTTCAGGAAACTGGCGCGCACCAGGAAAAACTGCCGTTTCAGCTCGGGGGCGTGGTGCCGCAGGATCAGCGTGTGCAGGTCGCGCCCCTCGTGGTGGACGCGGGCCCGCTCGCAGTCGAGGCAGGTGGCGCACCAGATGAAGGCGGCGGCCTCGTGGTTTTCGACCACGGGCGTTTCCAGCCGGTCAAGGCGCAGCGCGAGATCGAGGCAGGCCGTCCGGACGGCCTCCAGGGACGCGTCGAGCCCGCCCGCCTCATGGAACGCGGCGCGGGGCACGCTCATGTTCTGGAGCATTTTGTGGCGCGGCAGGGCGGGCACGCCTGCGGGCGGGGGCCGGTCCTCGGGCAGGTGCCAGCGGGTGAAGGTGCCGGGGATGAGGCGCGGGTGGGGGCGTATGCCGCCGAGCACGCAGGCATGGCCGCCGACGCCCTGGCGCGCGTGCATGTGGCCCTCCAGCAGGGCGCGCCCCGGAAGCAGGTCCGCGTCGAGAAAGAGCAGGTTCCTGCCCTCGGCCATGGTTGCACCGAGGTTTTTCGCGGCGATTTCACCCGGGTCCGACTGGGCGGCGACGCGGATGCGGACGGGCGCGCCGCGCGCGTAGCGGAGCGCGTGGTCCGCCGTGCCGTCGGTGCTGCCGCAGTCCACCACCACAATCTCGAAGCGGGCCGGGGGCATGGTCTGCTGTTCCAGGCGGCCCAGCAGCACGGGCAGCGACTCCGCCCGGTTGCGCGCGGTGACCACGACGCTGAGGTCGAGGCGGCTCATTTTGCGGCCCTGACGGAGCGGACCCCGCCGCCGGTGATGAAGACCGGGCTGTCCTTGGGAAGGGTCAGCCGCATGCGTTTCGCGGGCGCGTCCGGCAATGCCTCCCCCATCAGGTTGCACAGGGCCGCCGGCTTCTTTTTGAACACGAGGGCGGCCTCGCGGCTCTTGCCCGGGGACCAAAGGGCGAGCGTGCCGCCCGCGCGGAGGGCCAGCACGCCGCCGCCCGAAACCCGCACGGCTCCGGGGGGGCCGCCCGCCATGAGGCGGCACACGGTGGCCAGCGCGCGGTAGGCCGGTTTCGGCGTGAAATCCTGGCGCACCACGCCGAAGTTGTATTCGAAATAGAAGGGGTCGCCGCCGTCGTCGCGGAAGTCGTACCAGCCCATGTTGCGCACCACGCCGGAGGCCGCGCCGGAGAGGTAGGACCGGGCCAGCAGCAGCGCCTGGGAGCGCTCGTCGGCGTTGGCGTTGGGGCCGATGTGGGTGGACCAGCCCATTTCGGTGATCCACACGGGGCGTCCGTCCGCGGCGGCGGAGGCGGCCTGGAGTTCGCGGATGAGCTTTGCGTCGTCAAGCCGGCTCCGGTAGGGGTGCACCGTGAGGGCGTCGAAGGGCGCGCCCGCGTCCACCACCATCTTGATGAAGGGGCGGTCAATGCCCGCGGTGGACACGGCCAGCACGGTCGCCTCCGGGTCCTCCTCCCGGATGGCGGCGTAACACTTTTTCACCAGCACCGGGTACAGCTCCTTGGGGCCGGTCCAGAAAAAGATGTTCGGCTCGTTGTAGATTTCCCAGTGTTTCACCCGGTCCTTGAAATGACGCACCGTGGCGCGCGCCCAGAGGCAGAAGTCGTCAACGCCCTTTTCGGTGTAGGGCTCGGTGAACCTGCCCCAGTAGGAGAGGAGGCCGTACACGCTGATGCCGTTTTTCCGGGCGGTGTCCACCACGGCGTCGTAAAAGCCGAAGTCGTACTGTCCGGGCGCGGTTTCGATGCCCGCCCAGCTGAATTCCTCGCGGGTCCACTTCACGCCCGCGGCGCGGGCAAGCTCCGCGGCGCGGGCCATCTGGCCGGAGGGATCATTTTTGGGGTGGGGATAACGGTACAGGTAGACGCCCATGCCCCAAAGCGATTCGGGGGCCAGGGCGGCGTCCCCGCCGTCGGGCATGGGCCGGGTGAAGCCGGAACGGGCGGAAACGGGCGCGCGCCCCTCCGACTCAAAGCGGAATTCCGCGTCCACAAAATTGCGGTCGCCGGGGATGGACTGCTCCCAGGGCATGTCCACGGGCGTTCCCCCGGCGGGCAGCGTCCAGGCTTGCGCGTCCTCTGCGAGCACCCGGCCGTCCCAGTCCCGCAGGATTCGGCGCAGCGTGCCCGCCACGGGCGCGTCAAGCAGGTTCCAGCCCCGGCAGGACATGAGCGCCCGCGCGCCGCCTTCCCCCGCGTTCAGGGTGGAAAAAAGGACCACCGCCTTGTCGTCGGGCATTTCCGTGGCGCAGTACAGGCCGCCGAATTCCACGCGGGCCGCCCCGTTCGGGGATTCCGCCGCGATGCGGCACACGCGCAGCGGGTAGGAAATGTTGTCCTCCTCCGCGCCGGAGTGGTCCCAGCCCTCCGGGGGCATCTGGTCAAGGGCGAAGGTCTGCGGCCCGCCCGTGGTGACGCCGAGGGTGCGGGTGAAGGTCTGGAAATGGGAACCCAGCGACAGGGTCAGGGTGAGGCCCGGCGTCGCGTCGCGCAGTTCCAGTTCGATTTTTTTGGGCTTGCCGAAGAGGGACAGGGAGTGGGAGAGCGCGCCGCCACCGTCCATCGTCCAGAGGCCCTTTTCAAGGGTGCCGCCGGAGGCGGAGAATCCGGAGCCGTCGCCAAAGTCCGTGGCCAGGTAGCGCCCCGCGTGGGTGCCCAGCCCCGGCACGGGCCCAACCGCGCCCTTGACCGAGGTGATGACCACCGCGCCCGCGGGCTTATTGAGCATGTCCGACTCGATGAGGATGGCGATGTTGCGGAGCGGGGGATGGGGCACGCCGTCGTTTGCGCCGCCCCAGTGGCCCGACCAGTCCCCGAGGGCCGTTTTCACCACGCGGACGGGGCCGTCCCCCCCGGCGTCCGCAAGGCCCTTTTGCAGGCACTGGCCGGTGCAGTCCTCCACGCGCAGGGTCAGGCGCGCCTCTTCCGGGAGCGCGGCGCGGAAGGAAAGGGCGGTGAGGGGAAGGGGCTCGGGGAAGTCGAGGTGCGCGGCGGCATAGTTGCCCCCGCCGGAAAAGTCGTATTGCAGGCGGACACCCCCCCCGACGGGTTCCAAAGCGCCTTTCGCGCCGGGAAACTCCGGTCCCTCGCTGAAACGCCACGTTCCCGCGAGGGGCTTGAAGGGATCATCCGCCCGCGCGGCGGCGCAGCACAAGACGAGCGCAACGGCACAGGCCCGGAACAACAGGCGGCATCCGCGCATAATCCGACTCCTTCGGCGGCACAGCCGCGCCGCGCCGCCCGCGGAGGCGCGGGATGGCTGTGCCGGCTCAGTCCTTTTCGAGAATGATCAGAAAGTCGTTGTAACTCGGACCATTGTTGACGGTGATGGAGACCACCGTCCATCCCGCGGACAACAGGTCCTCAAGATCGTTTTTGCCCGAACCGTTCGATTGGATAATCAGCGCTTTTTGCATGGCTCTTCCTTTGTCTTTCCGCCAGTGGCGGAACGGGCCTTCACCCGCCCTCCTCCATCCAGCCGTAGAAGGTCTTAAGATACCGGACTGTGTCCTCCAAGTTCAATTGTCCGGGGGCGCTTGGCGCGCCGAGAAACGTGTAGGTCAGCAGCGAGCCGAGGGCGGGAAAGAAAACGCGGGAGATCATGCCCGCCGGACCCATGCCGATCACGGCCGCGGGCCGGGGCCCGCAGCGCAGGGCAAAGGCCGCGAGCCGCCGCAGTTCCGCGGCGTCGGCGCAGTGCGCCGCCACCTTGAGAATGTCCGCCCCGAGTTCGTCCGCCTTTCCGGCGAGGGCGTCCAGCTCCCCGTCCGGCGGGGTGGCCGCGAAATCATGGAAGGAGCCGATGACCACGCGCCCCGCCGCCCTCGCCGCCGCGGCCACCTCCCCCGCGATGTCCGTGGAGGACAATTCCACGTCCACGGCGTGCGCCAGGGGCAGCAGGCGGCGGTAGAGGTCCAGCCGCGCCTTTTCGTCCCCGTCCCACCTGCCGCCCTCGCGCGCCGCGCGGATGGTGGCCAGCACGGGGAAGCCCGCGAAGCGGGCCGCCTCGGCCTCCGCATGCTCCGGGGACATGCCGGAGAAGAGATCCAGCCGCAGTTCGAAAATATCCACCCCGGCGGAGGCCGCCCACTCGATGTCGGCGCGGGGCATGCCGTCGCGCACCGCCGCGACAACCGCCGGACGGCGGCCCAGAACGCAGTCGCCGATTTTCAGCACGGCATGTCCTCCGTAATCGCCACGTCCCCGCGCCCGCAGCGGCCGCGCCATTCCTCCTCCAGGCGCGCCCGCCTTTTCCAGCGCTTGTGGAACCAGAGCCACTGGCCGGGGGTGCGGCGGACCATGACTTCGATGGCATCCTGACACCGCTGGGTGTTGGCGATCAAGTCCCTCAGGATGTCACCGGTGTTTTGCATCTCCAGCGCGGGGAAAAACTCAAGGGTGTAAACGCCGTTTTCGCCGCGGGTCATGGTTGCGGGATGGATGGGCACCCGCGCGCGCTGGGCGAGCATGGCGGGGCCGACGGTGGCCCAGGTCTGCTTTCCGAAGAATGCGGCGGGCAGGGCGTTCTCGCGCGGGTTTTGATCCGCCAGCACCCCGGCGGCCCACCCCTCCCGCATGAGGGGCATGAGCAGTTTCACCGCCTCGTGCTTTGGAATGGTGCGCACGTTCTCCGCCTGGCGCGTGGCGTCCACCAGCGCGTTCATTTTGGGGTGGTCGAAGGGGCGCACGATTTCCGCGATGCGCAGGCCGATGGAGCCGCCCGCGCCCGCCAGCCACTCCCAGTTGCCCAGGTGCGCGCTCATGAACACCGCGCCACGCGACCGGTCCAGCAGTTCGTCGCCCTTGACGCGGAACCAGTTGTCCTTCCCCTCGGTGTCCAGCAGGGGGGTGCGGCTGAATTCACCCGCCACGATGCCCATGTTGCGGACCGACTCCAGCAGGAGGGCGGATTTCTCCTCCCTGGAGAGGGTGTCGCCGTAGGCCGTGTCAAGGTTGGCCATGCCGACGGCCCTGATGCGCGGCACCATGCGCAGGGCCGTTTCCGCGAGGCGCATCCCCAGCCTGCGCGCCGCGGGCAGGGGAATCCCGCGGGTGTGCCGGTGAAAGGCGGCGGAGGCGAGGTAATACAGCGATTGAAGCGGGTTGGTGCTTTTTGCGCGGGAAGCCATGGTGTCAGGCCTCGAGGGTGATGGTCTGGCCGATGGAGGGCACATGGGTGGTGCTGCCGTTGCCGGTGTTCGACTCCATCCATGCCAGGGCGCCGGGATCGCCGTGGATGTAGATGGTGTTTTTCGGTTTTATGCGGTCCACCACGGCGGCCAGATCGGAGCGGCTCGCATGGGCGCTGAACCTGAACTGGCGGATGTTTTCCAGTTTCTTCTCCACGGGGGGGCGGTTCAGCTCAAGCTGGACCGGCGTGCCCGCCGGGGCGTGGAGCAGCCTGTAACCGGGCGTGTCCGGGTCCAGATAGCCCACAAAAAAGATGCCGTGGTGATCCTTTGCGATCATCTGCTGCGCCAGCAGCGCCGAGGGCGTGTTCTCCACCATCATGCCGGAGGTGGCCACGATGATGGAGGGCTTGCGCAGGAGCCGCTCCACCCCGCCGGAGTCCCACACGTTGCCCAGCCGCTCGAAACGGTCCAGTGGGCGCAGCTCCGCGCGGGGCATGAGGTAGTCGGAGAAATGCTCGTAAAGCTCGTAAATGGCCCTGCCCAGCCCCGCAGTGTAAATGGGCACAAAGGGGATGCGGCGGTTTTCCTGGAGATCGGCGAGGATGTTGACCATTTCCTGGGTGCGCCCCAGGGCGAAGCTGGGGATGAGCACGGAACCGCCCCCCCGGAGCACCGCGCCGACCGCCTCGCACAGCGTGTCTATCTCCTCGCGGTAGGTGCCGTAGCGCTCGTCGTTCGACGCGCCCTGGGTGGACTCGATGATGAGGGTGTCCACCCGGACGTCTTTGGGGAGGGACCGGTGCCCGCCCATGAGCATCTGGGGCGCCTTGGAAATGTCGCCGGTGTAAAAGACGGTGTGCCCCGGCATGCGGAGCAGCACGCTGGCGCTGCCGAGCACGTGGCCGGCCTCGATGAAGGTCGCCTCGACCGGCGCGTTCATGCGCAGGAAAAAGGGCTCCTGAAAGTCGCGGCATTCGGTCATGCGCAGGGCGTAACCCACATCGCCGTGGTCATAGAGGGGGTATTCGGCGATGGCCCGCTCGCGGGCGAGGGTTTCCATCACCGGCACGCTGTTGTGGAGCATGCGGTCCATGATGCGGCCCGTGGGCGCCGTGGCGTAGGCGCGGACGCCGGAAAACATCCTGGAAAGGTACGGCAGCGCGCCGCAGTGGTCCACATGGGCGTGCGTGACAATGCATGCGTCCGGGGTGCGGTTCAGCAGGGACAGCGCGGGCAGGGCCGCCTCCCCCTCCTTCTTGGGATGGGTGCCACAGTCCAGCAGAATCTGATGGCCGTCGAAGGAAAGTTCGAAACAGTTGGCCCCCACCTCACCACCGCCGCCCAGGGCGCAGAAGTTAATACGGGTGCTTGAGTCCATTTGCGCAATTTTATCCGTCTGGCATGGGTTGGATCAACCGGCGGCGGGCAGGGCGGCGGTGCGCGGTGCGTGGATTGCCGGGCGGAAAAAATGAACATCCTCCGGGGGGGGATCCCCGGAGGATGGGAGGTGCGGGCGGCTTGTTTGGTTATTTTTTCGGGGTGATGACGAAGTTCAGGTCCCGGGCGGCATTGTCAAAATCGAGCCAGAGGGTGCCGCTCCCGGCGTCCCATTGCCGTTCGACGGGCGTTTCGGGCGCGGTTTCAATTTTTTCCGGCGGGCCGGGCAGCAGGATCCGCATCCGGGCGCGGGTGCCCTGAGGACCCCGTGTGGTTAATGAGAGGGCGGTTCCGTCCCAGTTTTCACCCCGCACGCGGGTGGCGGCCGCGGCCACCTTTGCCGTGACGCCCGCCTTTGCCGCATGGTCGAGGTCGTAGAGCAGGCTGCGCTCGCCGGGTTTGAGGGTTTTGGCGCCCAGCACGGGCAGCATCGGATCAAAGAGATCCACCAGCCTGCCCTCAATGGTGACGGGTTCGGCGGAGACGGACTCCTCCATTACCGACGCCACGATGTAGGGGCCGCGCCGCAGCTTGAAGTAGTGCTGTGTTTTCAGGGGCTCGCCGAGTTTTTCGAAAAGCTCCCGCACCAGGCCGGTCACCGTGTCCGCGCCGTCTTTTTTCTTTTGCAGGTCGCCGGGTGCGGCTTCAAGCACGCGCACCCAGCCTTTGCCGACCTGTTCGGGGGCGCGCCGCGCCGCATCAGTGATGCCGAGCATTTTGGCCAGGTCGTCGAAGGGCTTCGCGTCGTTTTTTCCCTGGTCGTTCCACCACTCCCGGACGTGGTTGTACGGATCTGCCCCGTCGTCCACAAAGAGGAGGCAGCCACCGCCGCGCACCCACCTGTCCAGCGCCTCGTGGTATTCCCGCCGCAGCGGTTTCTGCCCCTCGTAGGTGAGCAGAAGCACGCGGCAGGAGGCCAGGGTGTTCGGCTGGGGCAGGTTTTCCATCTGCACCGGCTCCACGGGCAGCCCCGCCTTGACCAGCGGCATGGCCAGCCCGTAGAACGCGCCCAGGTTTGGATCGCTCGGATGGGGGGCGGCGCGCTGGAACATCATGGTGTCGGACACGATGACGCCCGCGCCCCGCGTGCCCGCGTCGAAGTCGGTGTCCTTCTGGTCCATGTCGTTGAGGGCGTTGATGGCCGTGAGGAGCTGGGTGGCGTAGTCGGCGGGGATGCCTTCGCGGTCGCCGGACTGGCCGGCCATGTCCACCTTGGGATAGGTGCCCTGGAAGATGCGGTCGGGCCAGGGCATGACCTCGTAGCGGCACACCTCCGGCCAGAGCAGGGAGGCGATCAGGGTGCATTCATAGTTCAGTTTGTAGTTGTTCCAGCTGTAGTTGGGGTTGTCCTCGATGGGATCGTGAAGGAACCACACCTTGCGGCCCGTGGGGCGGACCATGGCCAGCATCTGTCCGTACTCCAGAAAGGCGCTCTCAAAGGTGCGCTCCCTTCTTTCTCCCCGGAAGACGGTGGGCGTCCGGGAGGTGCCGGTCCACACCTGGGCGATGTAGCCGTCCATTTCGGGGAGATCCATCAGGTGCGACTCCGGGCTGACGATGCCCCAGTGCGCGTAGTTGATGAGGCTGTGGGTGGGCACGTGGCACTCGATGGAGCGGCCCTTTTCCGCGGCGCGCGCCTTGGCGTGGATGAACACCCCGCGCAGGGCGTTGAAGTACATCTCGTATTTGAGCTTGCTGGCGCGGTACTGGGCGTCCACGCTGGAGTCCGGCTCCTGCCACGGTTCCCCGTAGAAGCGAGCCCATTCACGCTTGAACGCTTCGCTCCAGCCCGATCTGGCCCAAAATTCGGGCTCCTCCATGAAGAGCGCCACCGCGCCCTCGTCCACGGCGGGCTCGATGCGCTTCTTGATGTACTCCACATATTCCGGGGTGGGCACGTTGTAACCCACGGTGGTGCTGTTGCCGTGCATCAGCAGTTTGCCGTTCTTGGTGGTCTGCACCTCCTCCCTGCGGAATTCGCCCCCCGGCGCGGTGTAATAGTCGCCGTAATCGCCCCAGGCGATGCCCGTCATCACGCCGATGGTGTAGCCGTTGTCGCGCCAACCCTTCACACGTTCAGGGAATCCCGGCCCGGTGCCGTACACCATAGCCATGTCGGAGCCGATGTCCAGCTGCGGGGAGTAGGGGGAGCCCGACTGGAAGGAGGTGTAATCGCGGGCGGGCTGGGCCGGGGCCTGGGCGGCCGCGGCCAGCAGGACTGCAATCATGGCGCGCATGGGGTGTGCTCCCGTGTGGTTGTGCCTATGCGGACTCTTTGCCGGGCTTGTCGCCGGGGTAGAAGAAAAGATGGCCGCTCGTGGTGATGCTGTAGAGCACGGGCACCACGATGAGCGTGAGCAGGGTGGCGAAGGAGAGGCCGAAGATGACCGCGATGGCCATGGGGCCCCACCACTGCGCGGACTCGCCGCCCACAATCCACTCCATGGCGAAGAAGTCATAGCTGACGCCGACGGCCATGGGCACCAGCCCCAGCACCGTGGTCACGGCGGTGAGCATGACGGGCCGGAACCGGGTCATGCCCGCTTCCACAATGGCGGCGTCCGTCTCCAGGCCCTGCCGGCGGCGGACGTTGATGAAGTCCAGAAGCACGATGGCGTTGTTCACCACCACGCCCGCGAGGCTGATGACGCCTATCCCGGTCATGATGATGTTGAAGGGCGTCTTGGTGATGACCAGCCCCAGGAAGACCCCGGACAGGGAGAGTATCACGGAGGTCATGATGATGAAGGTCTGGATGATGGAGTTGAACTGGGTGATGAGGATGAGGGCGATGAGCAGCAGCGCCACCACGAAGGCCTCCATCAGGAAGGTCTGCGACTCCTGCTGGTCCTCGTTCTGGCCCGTGTAGCTGATGCGGTAGCCGGAGGGCAGGGGGAATCCCTCCAGGCGCTCTTTCACCTTGATCAGCAGTTCCGCGCCGCTGATGCCCGCGGCGGCGTCGGCGGAAACGGTGATGCACCGGTTGCGGTCAATGCGTTTCACCGGCCCGAGGCCCACGCCCTGCACGATTTTCGCCACCGAGGCCAGGGGCACGGGCCTGCCGCCCATGTTCACGATGGAGACGGATCCGAGGCGGTCCATGTTGTCCCGGAAATTCTCGGGGAAGCGCACGGTCACGTCGTATTCCTTGTCGCCCTCGCGGTAGGTGCCGGCCTTGCGTCCGTTGATGGCGGCCTGCACGGCCTTGCCCACGAATTCGGTGTTCAGCCCCATCAGCAGGGCCTGCTCCCGGTCCACCTCCACGCGGATTTCGGGCTTGCCCGGCTCGAAGTCGTCGCGCAGGTCCACCAGCCCCGGAATGTCGGCGATGGTGTCGGTGACCTTTTGGGCGATCTCGGCGAGCACCGCGAATTCGTCCCCGGTGATTTCCACATTCACCGGCGGATCCTCGGGCGGCCCCTCCTGCTCCTTCTGGAGGGTCAGCTTCGCCCCCGTCACGGCGCGGATTTGCCTGCGCACGGCGTCAATGATTTCGCTGGGCTTCTTCTCCCGCTCGCCCAGCTTGAAAAAGTCCATGGTCACCCGGCCGATGTGGCTGCTGGTGCCGGTTTCGTTCACGCTGGTGCTCGCTCCCCGGGAGCCCGTGTTCGCGAGGAGGTATTCCAGATCGTCCATGTGTTCCGCGGCGGCCGCCTCCGCGGCGCGCACCACGCCGTCGGTCATCTCCAGCCGCGTGCCCTCGGATGCGTCAACGTCGATGTAGCCCCGGCGCGGCTCCGTCTCGGGGGTGAATTCGATGCGGGGGTTGTGCAGGAACATGGCCGCGGGCACCACCAGGCAGGTGAAGGCGGTGAACACGGTGACCAGCCGCCAGCGCAGCGCCAGCCGCAGCACCGCCGCGTACAGGCGGATGATCCACGCCCGGGGCATGGGTTCGGGCTCGTCCAGGGAAATGGGGGCCACCCCCTTTTTGGTTTTGCCGAGCCTGCTGGACAGGGCCGGATTCACGACGAGCCCCACAAAGAGCGAGCCAACCAGCGCCGTGCACACGGTCTGGGGCAGGTAGAACATGAAACTGCCCCAGATGCCGGGCCAGAAAAAGAGCGGCGAGAAGGCCGCCACCGTGGTCAGCGTCGAGGTGATGATGGGCCAGGCCACCTCGCCCGCGCCCGCCTTGGCCGCCTGGACGGGGGAGAGCCCCCCCTGAAGCATGCGGTAGATGTTCTCCACCACCACGATGCCGTTGTCCACCAGCATGCCCAGCGCGAGGATGAGGCTGAAGAGCACCACCATGTTCAGGGTGGTGCCCGTCACGTACAGCATGACGAAGGTGATCAGCATGGAAAGGGGGATGGCCAGCGACACCATGACGGCGTTGGCGAGGCCCATGAACACCAGCACCACAACCAGCACCAGGATCAGGCCGCTGATGATGTTGTTTTCCAGCTCCGCCACCATGTCGCGGATGTCGTTGGAGTGGTCCATGGTGATCCGCATGTCCATGCCGGGCAGCAGGCGGGGGCGGAAGGACTCCATGGCCCCGCGCACGTCGTCGGCCACGCGCAGCAGGTTTTCCCCGGCCCGCTTGGAAATGGCGAGGGTCACCGCCTCCTTCCCGTTCAGCCGCGACACGGACTCCACGTCCTTGTAGGCGTCGCGGATTTGCGCGATGTCCCGCAGGTACACCACGCCCGCCGGACCCGCCTTGACGACAAGGCTGTTCAGCTCGTCCGCGCTGGTGAATTCGCCCGGCACGCGCACGGAAAAGCGGCCCTCGTCCAGGGTCATGGCCCCGGCGGGCGTGTTCACGTTTTCCACCCGCGCCAGGGTCACCAGATCGGCCAGGGACACGCCGTACTCGGTGATGCGGTCGGGATCCACCACGATTTGAATCTCGCGCTCGACGCCGCCCACCACGTTCACCTCGAGCACGCCCTTCACCGCCTCGATGTCGTCCTCCAGGTCCTCGCTGAGCTTGGTCAGTATGGAAAGGGGCACCCGCTCGCCCGTCATGGAGATGAACATGAAGGGGAAGTCGGACACGTTGATTTCGGCAATCTGGGGATCGTCCGCCTCTTCGGGCAGGTCCGGCTTGGCCTGGTCCACCTTGTCGCGGACCTTTTGGCGCACCTCGTCCACGTCCTCGTCCGCCTCAAACTCCACCTGGATCACCGAGACCCCCTCGGAACTGGTGGACTGGATGGTCTTCACCCCCGCGATGCCAGTCAGCTTGCGCTCGATGGGGATGGTCACCAGCGACTCCATGTCCGCCGGGGCCACGCCCTGGTAGGTGGTGGTGACCAGCAGGATGGGGATGACCACCTCGGGCGTACTTTCGCGGGGGAGCACCGTGTAGGAATAGAGCCCCGATATGGCGATAAGCAGCAGGGAGACGAAAACCGTTGTGCGCCGGTCGACTGCGGTGTTGCTGACAATCATTCCGCCACCTCTTCCGTGACGCTCACCCGCTGGCCCTCGCGCAGGTCGCGCTGGCCCGTCACTATCTGGCGGTCGCCGGGCGCGAGCCCCTTGAGCACATGGACCCGCGTGCCCTGCAGCGCGCCCAGCTCAACCGGGCGGATATGGGCGGCGCCGTCCTGCTCAACCATCACAAAACGCTGGTTTTCCAGGGTGAGTATGGTGAACAACGGCACGGCGACGGCGTCGGGGTAGGTTTGCTTCACCAGATGGACGCGGCTGGTCATGCCGGGCTTGAGCACGCCGTCGCCGTTGTCCAGGGCAATCTCGGTCTGGAAGGTGCGCGTGTAGAGGTCGCCGGCGGGGGGGATCATGTGGATGGTTCCCGCGAACTGCCGGTCCGGAACGGCGTCCATGATCATGTCCACCGTGTCGCCCGCGGCAAAGGCGTTGATGTCGCGCTCCGGAACACCCACCACCACCTTCACCTTGTGCGCCTGGACGATGCGCGCCAGCGGCGCGCCGTTGTCGATGAATTCCTTTTCCCGGCGCAGGCGCTCGCTGATCTGCCCGTCGATGGGCGCGTAAATCCGGCTTTTTTCGAGCTGTATTTTGGCGGCGCTCAGGTCCGCCTCCGCAAGGTCAAAGTTGGTGCGCGTCTGGTCCAGGTCCTGGGGCGAGGCGATGCCGTTTTTTTGCAGGTTTTGGACCCGTTTCAGCTCCTGCTCCGCGAAATTGCGGCGCGCGGCGGCCTGGTCAAAGATGGTCTGGATGCGCGCGGTGTCAATCCGCGCGATCTCCTGCCCCTTTTTCACCGTGTCACCCACCTCCACACCGAGCCATTCAATGACGCCCGCCGTCTCGGCGCTCACCAGCACCTGCTCCCACGGCTCCACGCGGCCCGTGAGCAGCACAATGTCCCGCACGGTTTCAGGACGGACCACCCGCACCTTCACATTGGCGGGGGGCACCTCCTCGGAAACCACCGCGTCCGTTTTTGGAAACATCTTCTTGTATGCCGTGACCATGGCCGCGCCGCCGCCGGCTATGAGCAGGCAAAACAACAATGTCATTAGAAAACGCACAAAACTGCGCATGAGAATCGGCCCTTCCATGATGCCTGACAACGGCAAATCCGCGCCGTGGGGGACATCTGCACGCTGTCCCCGGGGCGCAACGGGTTAGAATGGGCCAATTTTATCGAAATTTTCACCCGTATGCAAAAAGGCGGGAGATAATTAAGATGCCATTGCGCCGCGCGGCGGGTCAGTTGCGGGGGGCGGCACCGTGGAGAAAAAGCCTGACCAGGGAATCGGCGAATTCGGGTGTGAAGTGAAGATCGGCGGCATGAGATTTTGCCATGACATGGGTGTCCATCAGACCGATAAACACCAGGGCGAGCCGGTTGGGATCGTCCAGGACGATTTCCCCGCGCCCCATGCCCTCGCGCATGATGGTCTCCACCACGTGGAAACGCCGCCGCCTGAAGGTGCTGCGGTCAATGACCGGCCCGCTGCCGGGCGGCGAAAAATACATCTGAAAAACCAGCCGCGCCGTCTTCGGGCTCATCAGCGCCTTTTCAAAGGTGATACGGAGCAGTGTCCGCAGCCGCTCCTCCGTACTTTGGGTGTCGAGCAGCACCCGGTCAAAGGCGGCGCTCAATTCCGCGAAGACCGGTTCAATCAACCGGCGGAACAATTCTTCCTTGTTCTTGAAATAATAATAAAGGACCGGGCGGGTGACGCCCGCGCCCTCAATGATCTCCCGGATGCTTGCCGCCTCGTAGCCCTTTTCGGTGAAAAGTTCCAGCGCGCTTTGCAGCAGCCGGGATTCGGCCTCGTTTCCTGTTTCAGACAAGGGTGCGTCCATGCCATACCTACCGTTCGTTAGGATTTTTTCAACTATACCATGGAACCCCTTCCGGCACAAAAGGTATTATTCCCCCGCACCCCGGTATCAAGTGGAGGAAAATATGTGAAAACCCCTTGCGCCAACACCCTCATGGCCCTTTTGCTTTGCGCCGTCTCGGCGGCCGCCTTGTCGAACTCACTGATTGGTTTGCTGGTGGGCGGCGGGGTGAACATGGGAACCGTCGCCCCGGCGGTCCTTGGGGTGGCGGCGGGAGTGTGGGCGTGGGCACTATGGAATGACTGGCCGACGGCGGTGGCGGCGCGGTGGAGATGGCTTCGCGTGTGCGCGGGTGCCGTGGTTGGCGTCGGATTCGCCTCATTTCTGGCGGTGATGCTGCTGATTTGGTCGGCGGTTCCAAAGGAGGCCAATCCCGCCGCCGACTGGCTGATCGTGCTTGGGGCCGGGCTGCGGGGCGAAAACATGTCGAAAACGCTTGCCTGCCGCATGGACACCGCGGTGCGGTGGCTTGAAGATCACCCTGATGCGCGGGTGATTGTGAGCGGTGGCCGGGGGCCGGGCGAAAGCCGCACCGAGGCGTCGGCCATGGCGGAGCGTCTTTTGGGGGCGGGAATCGCCCCGGAGCGGGTGATTCTGGAGGAAAAGGCATCGAGCACGGCAGAAAATATCCGGTATTCACGGGCCATCCTGGAACGCGGGGCGGGCGCGCCCCCGTGGCGCGCTGCGGTGCTGACAAGTGGTTTTCACCTGTTCCGGACAGGATTGCTGGCGCGGCGTCAGGGTTTGGAGATGGTTCCGGTCCCCGCGCCGACGCCATGGTACCTGCTGCCCAACGCGTGCCTGCGGGAGTACATGGCGGTGGTGAAGTCGGTCCTTCTGGACCGTTGAGGCCTTTGCCGGGGCGGGTTTAGGAGAAGATGTCCTCGTTGCCGGGCGAGCTTACCAGAACGACATCCGGACCGGGGGGCATGAGCGCGCCGTAGCGGTCAAACCAGGTGTCCTGCCGTTCCTCCTCGGGGAGTTCAAAACCCATCAGCACCAGGGTGGCGTCGGAGGATTCACGGTGCAGTGTCTCCCGGAAGGACTGCGCTGAAACGATGACCACGGGGGTGATGTTCAGGCGCGCCCGGTGGAGCATCTCCTCCAGTTCGCGGAGTGTGGACTCCCTTTCGGACTCGTCCGCCACCACCCGCAGCAGCCGCGCGGGGGTCTGCCGCCATTCCCAGTTTTCACGGAGCAGGTGGGCCAGCAGCAGCATCAGGCTGCCGTTTTTCATGCCGCGCCACCACACGTCCACCCGCCTGCGCCCGGCGGTCGCGCCGTCTGTTCCCGCCCGCAGCACGCAGATGGCCAGGCCGAGCTGGTGGGCAAGCCGGAAGAGGCGGGGCGAAAGGGAACCCGCCTTTCCCCCCTTCTTGGACCAGCCAAAAAGAGCCATGTTCGGGCGCACGGGCCCCACGGTCAGGTTCTGGAAAATTCCGATGATGCCCTCCTCCAGGCTTGGCGCCACCGTGGCCGCGGGGAAGGCCTGGATGCCCTTTTCCCGGCAAAACTCGCGGAGCCGTTCCGTGGCCTCCCTGCGCGCGGCCAGCATCTCCTCCAGCCGGCCCCGGAGCACCTGCACCAGGTACACCAGCCCCCTTCCGGCCTCAAACCACACGCCATAACTCACCAGTTCGTACCGGGACTCGGGCTCCCCCGAAAAGACCAGGCAGGTGGGCCGCCAGTTTTTGGGCGTTTCCTCCGTCTGTTCCAGCCGGAGCAGGTTGGCGCGCACACTGCGGTACAGAAATCCGCGCCGGGCGTCGCCGTGGGCGGCGCGCATCTGCCGCCGCTGGATTTGGCGCATCATCACCGCCAGCACCGCCGCGATGACGAGTGTCTTGGGCGTGCTGATGATGAAGGCCACGGCCACGCAGCCCGCCGCTCCGAGAAAGGCCGTGGTGTAGTGGAAATACCGGAATCTCGGCCGGAAGGAGGGGTTTTCGCCGTAGGCCTCGATGAAGGCCGCGATGTTGAGCATGGCATAGGTGGCGATGAAGAAGAGGGTGATGGTCTGGGCGACGGTGTTGAAGGCCTTTTCCATGGGCACGGTCACCGCCCACGCCAGCACCGTGAAGGTCATCACGCCCACGAGCGCCACGGCGCGGCGCGGCTCGTCGCCCTTCGCCGCGCCCTTTCCGAGGGGCGACAGGAAGGGGAGAATGTTGTCCCGGGCCAGCGCCTGGAGCACCCTGGGCGCGGACATGTGCGTGCCCAGCGCGCTGGAGATGGCGGCGGCAAACATGCCCAGCGTCACCAGCCAGCCGAAGGCGGGGTGCATCACCTGCCGGATGGTGCCGTAGGGGTTCCCGATGAGCGCGGCGCGGGGAAAGGCCCCGCCGAAAAGTACCGCCTGGAGGCAGTACACCGCGAATCCCGTGCCGATGGCCAGCAGCACCCCCTTGGGGATGGAGCGCGCCGGGTCCTTCAGGTCGCCGGACATGTTGATGCCCACGAGGAATCCCGTCACCGCCGGGAAGTAAATGGCGAAAACCTGCCAGAAGGGGTAATGGTGGCCGGGAAAACCGGGCGGCGCCGCCCACAGGTTGGCCTCGAAGAGAGCCGCGTCAAAACGCCAGGCCGCCCCGGCCATGAATCCGAAAATTGAAAGGCCCAGCGCCGCCAGGATGAAAAACTGCACCTTGATGGACCAGTCCGCGCCGATGTAGGTGATGGCGAAGATCGCCACCGCCGTGCCCAGCGTGATCCATGCGTACCAGGGCTGGAGCGCGGGCGCGCCGATGACCAGCGCCTCGCTGAAGCCGAGGATGTGAAAGGAGACCGAGGCACCCTGGGCGAGGAAAAGGGTCAGGCCGATGGCGCCGCCGAATTCAAAGCCCAGCACCCGGGAGATGATGTAGTACGCCCCGCCCCCGCGCATCTCCATGTTGGTGACAATCGCGCTGGTGGACAGCGCCGTGAGCCCGGTGATGGCGGAACCCATGGCGATGATGAGCAGCGAGCCCAGCACGCCCGCCTCGCCGATGACGAAATTGCCGCGCAGGAACATCACCACGCCGATGATCGTGAGGATGCAGGGGGTGTAGACCCCCCCAAAGGTGCCGAACTGGTTTTTTGTGGCGTTGCCGTCCCGCATCCGGACCTCTCGCTGTGAAACCGCAAACGGCCAGCATAGCCCACGCGCGGATGTTTGCGCCAGTTTTTGCTCCCCCCGCCGGCGCGCACTTGCGCCGGCCCCCCCGTCTTTGCGAACCTATTGCGCGGGACGCAACCCGCAAGGAGGCACGTCATGAAGGTTCAGGACTTCGCCTATCAGGTGGCGCTGCACACGATGGAGCTTCTTGAGCAGGCGCAGCACTATAAAATCGCGGACAACCACCGCAGGGAGGTGCTTGCCGCGGTGCTCAGGGACGTGGACGACATCATCAAGCGGGCGTCCGCGCCGAAAAAGGAAAAGAAATAGGCCGCCCCCGCGGGCGGTCCGCAAAAGAAAGGCGGTTTCATGTCCAAACTCTGGGGCGGACGGTTTGAGAGCGGCACGGACGCACTTGTGGAGGCGCTCGGCGAGTCGGTGTCCTTTGACGCCCGTTTGGCGCCGTGGGACATCCGCGGCAGCATCGCCCACGCGCGCATGCTGGGCGCGTGCGGCATCATCAGCAAAAAGGACTCCGCCGCCATCATCCGGGGCCTGGGGAAAATCGCCTCGATGGTGGAGGCGGGGCGCATGGTGTGGGACGTGGCCCTCGAGGACGTGCACACCAACATTGAGGCGGCGCTGGTGGGGCTGATTGGTGACGCGGGCAAGCGCCTGCACACCGCGCGCAGCCGCAACGACCAGATTTCCACGGATGTGCGCATGTGGACCCGCGACCAGGTGGATGAAATCCTGGCGCTGCTGCGGCGGCTCCAGGGCGCGCTGCTGGACTTCGCGGAAAAGCATGCGGACGTGCTCATGCCGGGCTACACCCACCTCCAGCACGCCCAGCCCGTGCTGCTGGCGCACCACATGCTCGCCTATGTGGAGATGTTCCGCCGCGACACGGAGCGTTTCGCGGAGATGCGCAGGCGTGTCAACGTCATGCCCCTCGGCTCCGCCGCCCTCGCGGGCACGCCCCATCCGATTGACCGGGAAATGGTCGCCCGCGAACTGGGTTTTGAGGCCGTGTCGGCAAACAGCATGGACGCCGTGTCCGACCGCGACTATCTCATCGAGTTCTGCGCGGGCTGCTCCATCGTGATGATGCACCTGTCCAGGCTCAGCGAGGAGCTGATCCTCTGGTCCGGCTCCGAATTCGGCTTTGTGGAGATCGGCGACGCCTTCACCACGGGCTCCAGCATCATGCCACAGAAAAAAAACCCCGATGTGGCCGAGCTGGTGCGCGGCAAGACGGGCCGGGTGTACGGCGATCTCACGGCCATGCTCACGCTGATGAAGGGCCTGCCCCTGACCTACAACCGCGACCTGCAGGAGGACAAGGAGCCGGTGTTCCACGCGGCGGACACGGCGCGCCTCTGCCTTGCGGTGTACGCGGCGATGATCCCCTCCATAAACGTGCGCCGGGACGCGATGGCGCGCGCCCTGCGCGAGGGTTTCATGGAGGCCACGGATTTGGCGGACTACCTGGTGCGAAAGGGCGTTCCCTTCCGCGAGGCCCACGGCATCATCGGCCGCATCGTGCGCCGCTGCATCGAGCTGGGAGTCACCCTGGCGGAGCTGCCGCCCGAGGAGTACCGGCTGCACTGCGCCGCCTTTGGGACGGACCTCCGCGACGCCATCAGTCCGGAGGCCATTGTGGCGCAGCGGAACACCCCCGGCGGCACTGCGCCCGCGCGGGTGCGGGCCGCGCTGCGGAAGGCCCGCCGCAGGCTGGCGCGGGAATCCTGAACGCCGCAGAACCCGGGAGAACAGCATCATGGCCTGTGTCACAGTGAACGGCACCGTGGTGGAAACCCTGCGGGGGGACATCACCCGCGAGGCGGTGGACGCCATTGTGAACGCCGCCAACCATTCCCTGCTGGGCGGGGGGGGCGTGGACGGGGCCATCCACCGCGCCGCAGGACCGGGACTGCTGGCCGAATGCCGCGCGCTGGGCGGCTGCGACACGGGCGACGCGAAAATCACCGGGGGGCACAACCTCCCCGCCCGCCATGTCATCCACACGGTGGGCCCGGTTTACCGCGAGACGGGGCCCAACGCGGCGCGGCAGCTTGCCTCGTGCCACCGGCGCAGCCTGGAGGTGGCCCTTGAAAAGGGGCTGAAGTCTGTGGCCTTTCCCGCCGTCAGTTGCGGGGTCTACGGCTATCCGCCCGCGGCGGCGGCGGCGGCGGCCATGCGGGCGGTGGTGGACTTTTTGAAAACCCATGACGGACTGAGGACGGTGCGGTTTGTCCTTTTCAGCGATGAACTGCTGGCCGAATTTTCCCGCGCGCTGGAAGCCGCGGCGCAACAGGAGGGGGGCACCCCATGACAACCCCGGCGTATCAGGGTGTGATTTTGGCGGCGGGACACGGCTCGCGCATGGGGCCCTTCGGCGAGGAGGTGCCCAAGCCCATCGCGCCCGTGTGCAACCGGCCCCTGCTGGAATACCAGCTTGAGCAGCTGAAAAGCCTGGGCGTGCGCGAGGTGATCATCGTGATCGGCCACCTCGGCCACCTCATCACCTCAACCCTGGGCGACGGTTCCAAATACGGGATGGGCATCCGCTACGTCGAGCAGACCCGGCGGCTGGGGCTGGCCCATGCGGTGGGCCAGCTGGAGCCGCACCTGGACCGGCCCTTCATCCTCTTTCTGGGCGACATCTTTTTCGGCGTCTCCAGGCTGGAGCGGCTGGTGGGCGAATTCGAGGAGCACGAGCCCGCCGCCGTGCTCGCCGCGAAAATTGAGCATGATCCCGAGGCCATCCGCCGCAATTTCAGCATCCACCTGCGCCCCGACGGCACGGTGCGGCGGGTCATTGAAAAGCCCCGCTTCGTCGAGTCCAACCTCAAGGGCTGCGGGCTTTATCTTTTTGACCTGCCAATTTTCGACGCCATCCGCCGCACGCCGCGCACCGCGCTGCGGGACGAGTACGAACTTACCGACTCCATCCAGATACTGGTGGATCTCGACTGCCCCGTCCGGGCCGTGCCCGTGGTGGAATGGGACATGAACCTCACCTACATCGGCGATCTCATCGAGTGCTGCCGCCGCCAGCTCTCCCTGCTCGGCATGGAAAGCATGGTCGGGGAGGGGTGCGAGGTTGCGCCGGGCGTCGAACTCCTCGAAACCGTCCTCGGCGACGGGGTGCGCGTCACCAGGCCGGTCCGCCTCGAACGCTGCGTGGTGATGCCCGGCGTGGTGCTGGACGACGGCTGCGACTGCGCCGACATGGTCATCACCCCGTCCGCGCGCCTCAAGGCCTGACACCGTGCAACCCCCGGGCTGAATCGCGGGTCCAATGCGTGGTAATATTTTCACCATTCCGGATAAAACGGGTGTTTTTCCGGCCAATCCACGGCGCAAAAGGCGCCGTCCAAGGAGTCTCAACCATGTTTTCCAGTCTTTTCGGCGAGGACGGCTTTTTCCGCAAACACAAAATCATTACCGGGTTGCTGGTTTTCCTGCTGCTGGTGGCGCTCTGGTTCGTTTCCCTGCGCCGCGGCCCCTACCACGGGTATGAGCTGGACGTGATGCTTCCCGCAGGCGCGCCCGCCGAGGCACCGGGCCAGATTCAGGCGGGTTTTGCCACGCGCGACATCACGGCGAACCTGGACGAATACGACTCCTGGACCGACGGCAACAACAACAACGAATACGACATCCTGACGGACGCGGGCACGGGCTGGCAGAAGGCGCTGTTCAAGGTTGTGAACCACTACGGCAAGTTTTTGGACCTTGAAAAGGCGAAATCCTCCGGCGACACCTATGTGGACAAGAACAAGAACGGCCGCTTTGATCCCGTGTGGATTGCCGGCTTCGGCGTGAACCGCCCCGCCAAGGGCGTGCATGATCCGCAGTGGACCCGCGCCGTGGCCCTGCGCAACAACGGGGTCACCGTGGTGATGGTCAGCATTGACGCCATCGGCATTTTCCACAACGACATCATCGCCATCCGGAATTCCATCAACAAGTCCCTGAAGGTGGACCACCTGCTGGTCTCCTCCACCCACAGCCACGAGGTGCCGGACACGATGGGCAACTGGAGCGGACTGCCCATGTTCGGCTACGACACGCGCTACATCAACAAAATCAAGCGCCTCACGAAGGAGGCCGTCGAGGAGGCCGTGGCCGCGCTGGAGCCGGCTGACATGTTCTGTGCCACCGTCAAGATGCCCGAGGAGGGCTTTGTCCACGACTCGCGCAAGCCCTCGGTGCGCGACGAGAACATGTACCTTTGGCGTTTCACCCGCCCGGGACGGGACGAGCAGACCCTCGGCACCCTGGTGAACTGGGGAAACCATCCCGAGGCGCTCAGCGGAAGCAACCCCTACCTCACCTGCGATTTCGTCCATTACCTGCGCGAGGGGCTTGAGAAGGGGGTGCCCGAGCCGAACGGCGTCAAGGGGTTTGGCGGCACCTGCGTGTTCTTCCAGGGCATGCTCGGCGGCCTGGCCAACCCGCTGCACGTGGAGGTGCCCGTCCGGGACGGTTCGGGCAGGACCGTCAAGGAGGCCTCCTTTGAAAAGGCGGAGCACCTGGGCTACAACACCGCCATCCTGGCCGCCAACGCGCTGCGCGGGCCCGATGCGTGGAAGAACGAAAACCCGATGGTGGCCGTGGCCGCCAAGACAATCAAGTCCAAGATGGACAACCCCCTCTTCAAGTACGGCATCATGCTCGGCCTGCTGCACGAGGGCTACTACTGGGGCGGCTATTCCAAGACCGAGGTGAACGCCATCCGCGTGGGCGACGTGATTGTCACCACGGTGCCCGGCGAGATTTACCCGGAAATCGCCGTGGGCGGCGTCGAGGCGAGGAACGGCCGGGACTTTGAAATCGCCCCCGTGGAGGTGCCGCCCTTCCATGAGGTGCAGCGCCAGTTCGCGAAGCAGACGCCCACCTTCGGCCTCTGCAACGATGAAATCGGCTACATCATCCCCAAGAGCCAGTGGGATCGGAAAGCCCCATGGACCTACGGCGACGGGGACCAGTACGGCGAGGAGAATTCCGGCGGACCGGAGGTCGCTCCGGCTGTCCATAAGGGCGTTTTGGAGATGATCAACCGCGTAAACGCCACCTGGTCCGGCGGCGCCACGGCCAAAGCCAACTAAGCCAAAAACACACCGCCCCGGCGTTGCCATGCGCGCGCCGGGGCGGTTTTCGTTTTTTGGGGGGGAAGGGGCTTCAGGAAGAGAACCGGCGCCGGAAGGTGTCTTCGAAACGGTCCATGACCTCGTTCATGGGCGGGGCCTGGCGCAGAAGGGCGGCAAGGGAGGTGACAGGCTTGTCGGCAATGCCGCAGGGGATGATGCAGGCCCAGTGGCGCGGGTCGGGGTTTACGTTCAGGGCGATGCCGTGGAAGGTGACCCACTGGTGGATGCCCACGCCGATAGCGGCGACTTTCGCGCCGTTCACCCACACGCCGGTGAAACCCTCCAACCGTTCCCCCCGCAGGCCGTAGGTGTCCAGAAGATCAATGAGCACCTGCTCCAGCGTCCGCAGGTACCAGCCCACGGACTGGGTCCGGCGGATGAGATTAAGGATTGGATAGGCCACCAGTTGTCCGGGGCCGTGGTAGGTAACGTCGCCGCCCCGGTCTGTCGCGACGACTTCAATGCCCAGTTCGGCCAGCCGCGCCGGATCTGCGGTCACATGGGCCGGATCGGCCTTGCGGCCAAGGGTGATGACCGGGGCGTGTTCCAGCAAAAACACCGTGTCCGGGGCCGCGCCCTCTTCGACAAGCGCGCGCCGCGCCTTTTGCAGTTCCCAGGCGCGGGTGTGGGCGACGGGGCCTGTGAGGCGCTCAAAGTGGATGCCGTTTTTCATGGGACTCATGGGAGGCGTTGGTGTCGGGGGCGGGTCAGCCCGCGCCCTTGCCCAGCATTTCAAAAATGGGCGTGCCGTAGAAGGAGAGGAACATGAACCCCTTGGTCAGCAGCTCCATGGGCACGGTGAGTATCCTGAAGTAAAAGATCAGCACGAAAAGGATCAGCGTGCTGTAGCCGCCGAGCTGGTCGAATTTCTTCTGCGTCTCGTAGGACATGAAATAGGTCAGCACCCGGTGCCCGTCCAGCGGGGGCAGGGGAATCAGGTTGAAGAGCATCAGCAGCAGGTTGATGAACATCATGAAGATGAAGACGCTGAGGAGGGTTTCCAGCGCGGCGGAGTCGGGGGAGACGCCCAGCAGCGCCGCGAGCGCCCGGAGCAGGAACACGCAGGCCAGGGCGATGATCAGGTTTGAGCCGGGGCCCGCAAGGGACACCAGCATCTCGTCGCGCCGCAGGTTGCGCAGGTTGCGCGGGTTGTAGGGCACCGGTTTCGCCCAGCCGAACATGTAGGGGAAGCCGGTGAACATGGCCAGCAGCGGCAGCGCCACCGTGCCGATGGGATCTATGTGGCGCAGGGGGTTGAGTGTCAGTCGGCCCAGCAGCCGCGCCGTGGGGTCGCCGCAGCGGTCGGCCATGGCCGCGTGGGACGCCTCGTGCACGCACAGCGAAAAGAGCAGGCAGAAGTATTGGAGGACGATGTCGGTTATGTGCATGTTCCAAACCTGTTTGTTTTCGGTTGCGCCGGGGCCATGTTAACAGCCCCTCCGCCGCCGGTCAATGGCAGCCGCATCCGCCGCCGCCGTGGTCGTGGCCGTGATCGTGGTTGTGGCCCCCGCACCCACCCGGATGGCTGCCGTCCTCCACCCAGGCGCGCCCGCAGCCGCAGTCGGCCGCGGCCACGGCGGCGGCCACGCGCCGGAGCAGCTCCCAGGGGAAAATGCCCGAACTGTGCCCGTCGCTCCAGGTCACGCCGATGGCATAGTTGCCGAGCCGGGAAACCTCCAGCGCCTGGATGTCGTCGGGGATGGTGGACGGGTCGAGCGTCTTTATACCGGTCATCTCGTCCACGCACAGCGCGCACTGGCACGCGGCGCGCAGGAGCCGGTTGGGGATGCGCGATTCTTCGCCGTCCGGCCAGAGCACGCTGACAAAGCCCGCCTCCGCCCGCGCCTGCGGCTGGGCGCCGCGCGTGCCCCGGCGCGTGCCCACGGCGTGGTGCAGGCGCGTGGCCAGTTCCGCAAAGGCGGGGATGTCCGCCCCGGCGTCGCGCGCGGCGGCGCTGTGCACGTTGGGCAGGATGGGCAGGCGCGCGAGCACCTCCAGCCCGAAGCGGTCGCGCAGTGCCTGCGAGGTGTCGCCGAAGGGGTAATGCCGCTTGCCGCAGCCGTCGCACTCGAACCAGGCCATGTTTTCCACCACGCCCAGCACCGGCACGTCCACCCGCTCGAACATCATGATGCCGCGGGACACGTCCACGAGCGAGAGCGCCTGCGGCGTGGTGACGATGACCGCGCCGTCCAGCGCGGCGCGCTGGGTCAGCGTGAGCTGGATGTCCCCCGTGCCGGGGGGCATGTCAATCAGCAGGTAGTCCAGTTCTCCCCAGACCGTGTTGGAGAGCAGCTGCATGATGTAGCCGGAAACCATGGGGCCGCGCATCACGGCGGGCCGTTCGCCCATCATGTAGCCCAGGCTCATGGTCGGCAGCCCGTCCACGACGACCGGCAGCAGCGACTCGCCCACGGTGGGCACCTCGGGCAGGTGCGTGTTGAACAGGGTCGGCACGGACGGGCCGTGAATGTCCGCGTCCAGCAGGCCCACCCGCAGCCCCTCGCGCTGTATGGCCCGCGCCAGCATCGCGGCGACGGTGGACTTGCCCACGCCGCCCTTGCAGGAGGACACGGCGATCACCGCGCCCACGGTTTCCAGGCTCACCTCGGGCATGGGCGCGCGGCGCTTCTGCGCGGTCATCTCCACGGAGACCTTTTCAACGCCCGGCAGCGCCGCCACGGCGGCCGCGGCCCGGCTGCGGAAATGCTCCTTCACCGGGCAGGCGGGCGTGGTCAGCTCGATGCTGAAGGAAACTTCGCCTTCCTTGATGGACAGGTTTTTGATGAAACCGAGGGAGACGATGTCCTTTCCCAAATCCGGGTCGATGATTACGCTGAGCGCGTCAAGCACCTGCTTTTCTGAAACCATGCGTCACTTCCTTGTTCCGGCGGGCCGCTCAGGCGAAGGCGTCTCCCTCGAAGAGCAACCCGCAGTAGAGGCACTTCTTGTGCCTTGAATTTGAAACCCGCCCGCAGTTCGGGCACTTCAGCGGATGGGACGTGTATTTCCCGTCCTGGCTGCCGTCGCGCAGGTCAATCTCCTGCGCCATTTTTTCCAGGTCGGCGTCGCTCAATTGAAGCCTGGCCCGGACAATTTCCCAAAGCGCCTGGTTCATCAGGGTCATCCTGTCCAGGCGCTCCTGCAAATCCTTCAGTTCTGACTGCTGCTCCAGCACGCGCCGCTCCGTGGCGGCGGCCTGCCGCGCGCGGGCCGGATTGGGCATGGCCTCGTTGTTTTCAAAGGGCGAACCCGGTCCGAAAAACACCCCGATACCCATGCTTATGCCCTCCCAAGGCGCTAGAGCAGTTTTCCCAGATGCAGGCCAAGCGCGGCCAGCGCCAGCCCGCCCAGATTGTTAACAACCACATTGGCCGCGGCAAGATACCCGGAACCGCCCGCGCCGAGCAGCACCGTTTCCATGCCGAAGCTGGAGAAAGTCGTCAAACCACCCAGGAAACCGGTCAGGAAAAACAAGCGCGCCTCCGGGCTCCAGGTGAATTCACGGGCAATCAGCGCAAAGCCCAGCCCGTAGGCGAAGCAACCCGCAAGGTTCACAAACAGTGTGCCCCACGGAAAGGCGGAACCCAGAACCTTTGCCGAGTAATAAGATATTAGGAAGCGCCCCACGGTGCCAATCGCACCACCCAGGGCCACCAGCGCTATGTCTCGCAATCCGGGCATCCGGTTTTCCTCGCCAAGAAAAGGGGCGGGCCGTCTTACAGACCCGCCCGGATTGGCATTGGTTTTGCGGTTATTCCCCGCCGCAGCAGGAACCCAGCAGCTCAAGGTCCAGTTCGGGGTACACCGGGAAGCGCCCCAGCAGCGCCGCCACCCGTGCCTGTGCCTCCGCTTTTGCCGCCGGGTCAAGTTCGTACTTCTTTTTGCTCGGCTTGCCCGCGTTGTCGCCGCTGGTGAGGATGGCGGGCTTCGTGTTGTCCAGCACAACGCGCAGGATTTCGGCGATTTCCGCCATTTCCGGCGCGCCCATGCCCAGCGTGGTCACCGCCGGGGTGCCGATGCGCAGGCCGCTCGTGATCATCGGCCCGTTCGGGTCATAGGGCAGGGAGTTGTAGTTCAGCGTCACGCCGCACTCGCGCACCGCCGAGGCGGCCTGGGTGCCCGTGAGGCCGCGGCTGGCGGACACGTTAATCAGCATCAGGTGGTTGTCCGTCCCGCCCGTGGCGAGGGTGAAACCCCGGCTGGTCAGTTCCGCCGCCAGCGTGCGCGCGTTCTCCACGATTTTCGCGGCGTAGGCCTTGAATTCGGGGCGGTTCGCCTCGGTCAGCGCCACCGCCTTTGCCGCCATCACATGGGGGAGCGGTCCGCCGATGACCAGCGGGCAGCCCTTGTCCACGTAGTCGGCAAACTCCTTGACGCAGAGCACGATCCCGCCGCGCGGGCCGCGCAGGGTCTTGTGCGTGGTGGAGGTGACCACGTGCGCGTGGGCCACGGGGTTTGCGTCGCCCTGGAACACGCCGCCCGCCACCAGCCCCGCAAAGTGTGCCATGTCCACCATGAACACGGAACCGGCCTTGTCGGCGATTTCGCGCATCCGGCGGAAGTTGATTTCGCGGGGGTAGGCACTGTAGCCCGCCAGCAGGATCAGCGGCTTGATGTCCATCGCCATCCGCTCGATCTCGTCGTAGTCCAGGCGGCCCGTTTCCCGGTTCACCGCGTAATTGTACGCGTCAAACATCTTTGCGGAGAGGTTGCGCCGGTAGCCGTGGGTGAGGTGGCCCCCTGAATAGTAGTCCATGCCCAGCAGCCGCTGGTTGTTCATGGTCTGGCGCAGCTTGTCCCAGTCCGCATGGGAGAGTTTGGCGGGGTTGGTTTCGCCAAGCGCCTCAAGGCCCGGCACCTCCGCCCGCGCCGTCAGTATCGCCCAGTAGGCCACCATGTTCGCGTCGGCGCCGCTGTGGGGCTGCACATAGGCGTGTTCGGCGCCGAAGAGCTGTTTCGCCTGCTCGCAGGCGTAAGCCTCCACCGTGTCCACATTGTCGCAACCCTCGTAAAAACGCTGGTGCGGGATGCCCTCGGCGTACTTGTCCGTGAGCAGGTTGCCCATGGCCGTTTGTGTCGCCAGGGAGCAGTAGTTTTCGCTGGCGATTAGTTTCAGGTAGCTGCGCTGGTCCGCAAGCTCCCGCACAATGGCGCGGGCCACCGTCGGCGCGGTCTGCGAAACCACGGTCAAATTCGAGAGATAGGCCAGCAAACCAGGGTTTATTTTCTCCGGCGGCGTCTTTTGCAGATAAGAAAGGAGCGCGTTTTCCGACACGGTAATTTCCTCGATGGGTTGGTCATCCGTTGTTGTCACAACTCTTTATATGGTAACCGTTTTGCCCGGATTTTTTCAATTTTGCCCTGTTTTGCGGTGGTGGTTGTTGAATTTCCGCGCGGTGGACGGGGCGTTCCCGCCGTCCCGGCCATTTCCCTTGCGGTGCTGTGGTCCGCCGCGATACGCTTTGTTAAAGGGTTGCGGCCCGTCGGAGGATGTTCCGGAGCGCGGCGGCCAAAGGGAAGACCAGGCATGAAAACAGTTTTGTTCCCCGCGATGCTCTGTCTGTTTGCATTTCCGGGCACGGTTTTGGCTGATGAGTCCGCCCCCCCGCCCATTGACCGGCGGGCGGTGGTTTCCCGCCACAATCTTGACATGACCACGCCGGGGCGCATCCAGGTGGGCAATGGCGAGTTTGCCTTCATGGCGGACATCACCGGCCTGCAGGGCATGGGGGAGTGCTGCACCATGTCCCAATGGGGCTGGCACACCTCGCCCCTGCCGCCGGGGAAAACGCCGGAAGACTTTCAATGGACCCAAAAACAGACCCACGGCGGCAGGACGGTGGAGTTTATGGCGGGCAATGACGACGACATCAGCCGCTGGCTCTACGCCAACCCGCACCGGCTTAATCTTGGGCGGGTCCGGTTTTTGCTGGCCGATCCGGACGGCGGGGTCCGGGAACTGCGGCCCGAAGAAATAGCCGCCCCCCGCCAGACGCTGGACCTTTGGAACGGGGTGCTGGAAAGCCGCTTTGAGATGGGGGGGCAGACGGTAAAGGTGGTCACCATTGGCCATCCCTCCCTGGACGCAGTGGCCGTGCGGGTGGAATCCCCGCTGCTTGCCACCGGATGCCTGAAAGTGGAACTGGCCTTTCCCTATCCGGATTTGAAGGAATTCGGCGGCGACGGGGACTGGGAAAAGCCGGACGCCCACACCACCACAATGACCCGCATGGGGGGCCGCCGGGCGGATTTTCTGCGTGAATTGGACGGGCAGTCACACCATGCGGCCCTTGCGTGGTCGCAGGGCGCTGTGCTCATTGAATCCCCGGAAAAGCACCACTACCTGCTGGGCGCGGAAGGAACCCCAATCCTCGATTTTATCTGCGCCTTCGCTCCGGAGGGACTTCCGGGGGAATTGCCCGCCTTTGATGAAACCCTTTCGGTCTGCAAGGGACATTGGAATGGATTCTGGTCCACCGGCGGGATGATTGATCTTTCTGGCAGCGTGGACCCGCGCTGGCGCGAGCTGGAGCGGCGCATCGTCCTGTCCCGGTACCTCACGGCGGTGAACTGCGCCGGTTCCCTGCCGCCCCAGGAGAGCGGTCTTGCCAACAACGGATGGAACGGCAAGTTCCACCTTGAGATGTACTGGTGGCACGGCGCCCATTACATGCTGTGGCACAAACACGATCTGTTAATGCGGAGCGTGTCCATTTATCATAAGCTGCTCGGTTCCGCCCGCGAACTGGCCGCAAGACAGGGATACAAGGGAGCCCGTTGGCCGAAATGCACCGGGCCGGAGGGGCGCGAATCGCCCCATCCCATCCATGCCATGCTGCTTTGGCAGCAGCCCCACCCGATCTTCTTCGCCGAACTGATGTACCGGACGCATCCATGCGGGCAAACGCTGGAGGCATGGCGGGACATCGTGTTTGACACCGCCGATTTCATGGCGGATTTTGCGGTGTTTGAGAAGGAAAAGAACCGGTACGTGCTGGGGCCACCCATTTACACCGTTCCGGAAACCACCCCGCCGGAGAAGGTGCTCAACCCCTCCTTTGAGCTGGGCTACTGGCGCACCGGGTTGCGCATCGCGCTGGCATGGCGGGAGCGCATGGGGTTGCCGCCGGAAGAGACCTGGCAAAAAGTCTTGAACGGTCTGGCCCCGTTGCCGGTTCAGAACGGGGTGTATCTGCTGGAGGAAAACCTGCCTGACAGTTACACCACATGGAACCACAACCACCCGTCCATGGCCGGGGTCTTGGGGATGCTGCCGGGGGACGGGGTGGATCGGGAGACTGCGCGGCGCACGCTGGACAAAATCATGGAGACCTGGCAGTGGAACCGCACCTGGGGATGGGATTTCCCCATGCTGGCCATGATGGCGGCGCGGTTGGGGCAGACAGAACGGGCTGTTGACCTGCTCATGCACCCAAATTTCGATTTTGACGCACGCGGCTATCCCGTGGAGGGGGGGCCGTGGCCCTATTTCCCCTCCAGTGGCGGACTTTTGTATGCCGTGGCCATGATGGCGGCGGGATGGGACGGAGCCCCCGCCCATAACGCGCCCGGTTTTCCGGAAAACGGACAATGGAAGGTCCGTTGGGAACAGTTGCGCCCCGCCCCATAACAATGGTTGGACCGCCTGAAAACGGATAAAAAATGATGGTTGTTAACAAAACTGCGATTATTGCCCAAAGAGTCAGGTTTTCGGATATAATATAGATGCCTTTTGGGGTAGTGACCAAAGGTTCGGGAGAGTAGGGCGGCAATTGACGGGCTGTGCACACAGGTGCACGACAGGGATTGCGCACATAAATGGGTAATGAGTTGGTAGGAAATGCGGGGGTGGACGCCTTTGAGCGTGGAGTTTAAAGATTACCGTTTTTTCTGTCTCTGCGGGCAGAAAATGCGCATTATTCCAGATATGCTCGGAAAACCGGGAAAATGTGTTTCCTGCCGCCGCAAATTTTGGATTCCCCTGCCGGATGAGGCGGTGGCCATAGGCCGGGACATCCGGTTGGTGGACCATCCGGAACTGATGCGGGAGCCCGGCCAGCGGGTGCGCGGACAGGAGCGGGCAGGTTCTTCCCCGCCCGAACCGGTGTCAAAAAGACAAGACACCCCCGTGGTTGCCCCGTCGGGTTTGCGTCCTGCGGACACTGATTCCAAGCCCAAGAGGGACAGCGGATTCAATCCAGAAAAACTGGAACAACCCGCCACCCCGGCCCCCAGGCAAAAGCCATTGCCGCCGAACCCGGCCCTGTTGCGGGAGGACTCCGATCCGGGGCTCCCCGCGGAGCCGGTCAAAAAAGAGGCGTCCGCCACGGAGACGCCCCCGCCTGTGGAAAAGCCCCCCCATGAGGAGGCCGTGACCGCGCTTGATCCGCTGGAACCGCTGCAAATACTTCTTTCCCTGGAGGCGCGCCTGCTGCCCGAAGGTGAAAACGGCGGAGGGGAACAGGCGTCCCCCGAAGGGATGGACACGGAAACGGCCAATGCGTACACGCGCATTGTGCGCAGGGCGCGGCGGCGGCTGGACAGGCGTTTGAAGGATTTGCTCTTCGAGGCGGATGAGCGCCTGGTCGCAGTGATGGAGGACATCGCCAAGGTGATGCTCAGTTTCCGGGTGGGCGAACTCGGTCCTGAGCTTTATTTCGCCCGGGTGGGCGCGCTGCGCGCGCGCCGGGAAAACCTGGAGCGGCAGCGGGTCAACCTCAAGGGCTGGCTGTGCGCCGCGAACGCCCACGAGGCGGGCGGGCGGCTTGACACCGGTCTTGACGCGGTGAACCTGGAAACCATCGGCGGGGACATCCCCCCAGTTTCCGAAGATCCGAGGCCGCCGCTGCAGCGCCACACGGACGAACTGAGGCTGGCCTTCGAGGCGCGTTCCCTCGCCGAGCGGAGGCACGCGGAGTGGCGGCGGCTGGCCCAGGAGGAAAATCTGCCCGCCGCGGCGGCCCTGGACGGGCGCATGCAGGCGGAGTCCGAGCGCAGGCGCGCCAGGGCGCGGGTGGCCTTCTGCCAGGCGCGGCTGAAGCAGGTTGTCAAGGATTTTGAGTCGGACATGGGCGCCGTGGAGGCGTACCAGCGGCTGCTCGCCCAGAACACCCTGCCCGCCGCGCGGGGGGGGCTGAACGAGCAGCAGGCGGCGGAGGAGAGGGAACTGCTGGAGAGGGCGCTGGCCGATTTGCGCAACCTGCGCCAGTGGGCGCGGGGCGCGCTGGGGGCCAATTCCCCCGGCGATTTGCCGAACGAGCAGCCCACCCTGTTCCGCAGGCTCAACGCCCCGGGGGAGATTTCCCATCTGGCGCGCGAGGCCGCGCCCGCCTACGGGGCGGCGCTGGCCTTTCTTGTGGCCGCCGTGTTTTTCCCGGTCAATTCGGTGCGCTTTCTCCTAATTATGGGTGCGCTGCTGGCCTGCCTGGTGACCGTGCTTCAGGGCGCGTCCCGGCGCGGGCTTGCCTTTTCCGGACTTTGGATTGTGATGACCTTTGTCCTCGGGTTGGGGCTTGGGCTGGGGCGCGCGCTCGGAAGCGCCGCCGGGGGATGGGAAATTTGGGCCGGGGTGGCTGTGGGAATCCTGGGATGGGGCGGCATGGCCGCCGCCACGCACATGGCCATGCGCGGGGAGAAAAGTTTTTGGTGGATTGCCCCCGCCTCCGGATTCATGGGGGTGGTGCTTTTTGCCGTGGCGGTGATGGTCGCCCCCTTGACGGCGGGAAAAATGGCCGTGCCCACACCCGGTCGTCCGGCTGTGGTTAAACCGCCGTCTGCGGCATTGCCTCCCCTTTCCCCGGCATCCCAGCCCGAAACGGCAGCCGAACCCGCGCCGACACCCTTGGCCGTGTCCCCGCCCACGCCTCCTGCCCCGCCGGTTTCAAGCCCGCCGAAGGCGTCGGAAACGGCGTTGCCAAAGCCTCCGGCCATCCCGCCGGTGGCCGTTGCCGCCCCCCCAACCCCTGCGGACAGCACCCAGTTGCCGCAGGTTGTGCCCGGTCAAGACGGGCAGGATCTCCCGCAAAACGGGCAGCAACAGCCTGAATCCGTGGAAACAATGCCGGAAAATGTGGATCCGGCCACCTATGGAAGCACGGTGGAAATGCGCGGTGTTTTCCACAAGGAGGGCATGCCCCCCCGGTTCAGGCTGGTGGTGAACCACCGGGACGGGCGCACCACCCCTGTGGATGTCAATCTGGGCGACACCATTGTGGGCAACTGGCGGGCCAACGAATACAGTTCCTCCACCAAGAAGCTCACCATTTCCAACGGCCAAAAAATGCTCATTCTGGATGCCGGTTCACAGGTTCCCTTGGAATAACCCCAATCACCTGAATAATTTCCGCAATGAAACCCGCCTTCCCCAAGGCGGGTCTTTTTGGGTGTGTTGCAAATATCGCCAAGTTTTAATCTTGTAACCATGAGGGAATTTGGAATGGAATACCTGCATGACGCGCAACTGGCCAATATTGTCACCTCCTACTGCACCTGCCTTGCCGGTATCATGCCCCTGCTGTTCACGTTCATGACAAAACGCCAGCCGGGCCGCTGGATTTTTGCCTATGCGTGCATCTTTGTGACGGGGGTGCCGACGGTTTGGCTGCATTCCATGGAGGGGAACCTGGTGGCCTCCTTTTTTGACGTGGGCACGAACATCCTGCTCGCCTGGGCGCTGATTGTCGCGGCGAGCGGTGATTTCATGCCTCTGGCGAGGCGCTTTTCCCTGTTGCGCCTCATCACCCTGCTGGATGCGGCGGTGCTGGGATGGCTGGTGTATGAAACCATTTCCGGGAACAAGCATCCCCTCCTGCGTTTTGGCACCTTCGGACAGTTTTATGCGGGGGAGGTGGCGCTGATAGTCAACGGTTGGATTGTGGTCGGTCTTTTTGCATGGAACTACAGAACCATTCCCAGGGAGACAAGGCCGCTCTTTTTCACCATGATCACCTGTTTTTTCACGGGCATGCTCATGGCCACGGCGTCCAACGACCAAATCACGGTGCGCATCATTCCCTGGCACGCGCTGTGGCACATTGTGGGGGCTTTCGGTTTCATCACCATGTGGGTGTTCAACCACACCAGGTTCAACATGATTTCACCGAATCAGGCGATTGAGCCGGTTGCGGCGGAGCCGGAGGTGCGGCTTCGCGGGGCGGATGCCTGAACCGGAAAGGGGTGAAAACACTCAGATCCGCGGTTCGTTCCCGTCGTTTGCGTCTTTTCCGGCATCCCCGCGCGCTTCCCGGGTGGCGCGCAACTCTTCCCGGAAATCCTCACTGCCCAGGGTGTCCAGAAAGATTTCCCGCTGGCCAAGCCGGTATTTCAGCTTGGTGAACTGAAGGTCCAGAATGGCTATGTATACCGCCGCGATGACAAGCGCGAAAAAGAGCGCGCCGTAACCCAGCCAGAACCACCATGGACTGTCGCCGTGCAGCAGGGGGCTGCCGACAATGACCATGAGCAGCGCCCCCGCAAGACAGGCCACGCCCGCCATCCGCCAGCGGCGCTGGCTGAAGAGGGGGCTTTTGCCGATGCTGTCACCGGGTGACCCAGACCCGCTGCTCATACCGTTCTCCTGAAGGCCCTGTTACCACACGCGTTTCATAATGCCCCAACGTCGGCGGGGGCGGCGGGGGTGACACAGGAGCCGGTGCCGCCGCCGGTGCCGTCGATTTGTCTATGTGGTCACCGATGAGGGCGCCTGTGATGGCGCCCGCGCCCGCGCCGATGAGCGCGCCCTCGCCGGTCTTGCCCATGGTGCTGCCCGCGATTGCGCCGAGTCCGGCGCCCACCAGGCCGCCCGCGACAACGCCGTCCTGCACCGGGGTGGTGTTGCAGCCCTGCATGACCATCAAAACCGCCAGCGCGCCCATGCCGCCAATCATCCGTTTCATCCTGCCGCTCCTTCCTCCGGCGACATCCAATCATACCATGTCAGGGCCGCCGGAACATGCCTGCACAACCGGACGACTTTTCCGGCCGCATTATTCAAAGCGCCGGATTGCCCGGAGCCCGCCCAACCGTGTAGATTGAACGCAGGCGAGAAACACCCAACCGGGGATGCCGTCATGAAACGAAGGGATTTTTTTTGCGGAACGGCCGGCGCGCTGGGCGCGCTGAGGGCCTGGGGCGCGGACCTTGGGGAACACCTTTCAGGTTCCACCCCTGAAGGCGCGAAGGTGTGGCATTCGGCCCAGGAACTGCTTAACATGCCCAATTTCTGCGCCCATGAGCACTGGGGCAGCATTGCGGCGGTCGGCGGCGGGGAGGACGGCTTCCGGGCGGACACGGAGGCGGGCGCCTGTCCCGTGCGGCCCGTGTCCGTGTGGGATTTGGTGCTGGACCCCTACGGGGGCGGCTGGATGCATTCGGGGGGCACAAACCCCGATCAACTTGCGAGGGACGGGGGCGGCGGGGACTCCTTTGCGGCGTGGTGGGCCGTCGCGCCGGAGGCAGCCTTCAGCGCCATCCGGCCCCACCTGGAGCACCGCCGCCTCACCGGCGTGTTCAAATGCACCGCGCGGGGGGTGCGTTTTCTGCACGGGGTTGATCTGGCGCAATTGGGGTTCGACGACTGGCTGGAGGCGGACAAGCGCATCGGCGCGGCCTATGGGGATCTGCACGCCTGGCACCGGAGCGCCATGAAAAGCGCCGCATTCAGCGGGCTCATCCGCCCGGTGCATCCCCTGTATTACTGGCGGGCGGAGAACGCCGCGGCGGCGGCGGCGGAGCGGGCGTACTGCGGCACCATTCTGCGCATTGATCCGCTGGTCAGGATGTGGCGGGAGAAGTGCCCGGCAAGGGACGAACTGGCGCAGGCCACGGGGGTTGACCCCGTGGACGTGCGGAGCTGGCGCGAATTTATCGGCCGCATCTGCGACCGGGCGGCGGCCAACGGCGGCACGGGCATAAAACAATTGCAGGCCTACAGCCGGGACTTGGATTTTTCGGTGGTGGACGGGAAAAACGTGCGGTTTCGCGGCGAATTGGATGAAACGCAGCAGCGCGCCTTCGGGGACTGGGTGGTCCATGAATGCTGCCGCCAGGCGCATGACCGGGGCTGGCCGCACCAGGTGCATGTGGGCACAAACAACCTCACGGAATCCGGTCCCCTGCCGCTGGAGGCGCTTGCGCGGCGCTACCCGAAAATGAACGTGGTCATGCTTCACTGCTGGCCCTTCCTGTCCGAGTCGGGATATCTCGCAAAGATGTGCCCGAACATGTTCGCAGACACGTGCTGGCAGCCCATACTTAACCCTGAATTTCTGCACAGGTCGTTTATGGAATGGCTGGGCTACGTGCCCCTGCACAAAATCATGTGCTCCCAGGACGCCACCAGTGTGGAGATGGCCGTGGGCTCCTCCCAATACCAGAAGGAGATGCTGTTGTACGAAATCGAGGGGGAATGCGGAGGCATGTCCCTGGATCAGGGGGCGCGGCGCGGGGCCGCCCTGGCGCTGCTCCACAACAACGCGGTGCGTGTGTATGGCGTCGGTGAAGCCGTCAACGCCTGAGCGGGGGCTGGTTTTCCGCATCGGGGCCGCCCTGTCGGATCCGGCATGGCGGCTCACGTGGAGGAATGTTTTCCTGCCCGTGTACTGCAAGGCCTGCGACATGCGGCTACTCACCGAGGAGAACGGTTTTTTCTGCCCCGACTGCTGGCACAAGGCCCCGTGGATCGATCCACCCTACTGCCCCCTCTGCGGCAAACCCCATGACCGCATGGTTGGGCTTGGAAACGCGCCCAACTTTCCCTGCGCAGGCTGCCGCGAACGGCCCGCAAAACACATCACACGCATCCTGGCCGCGGCCCGCTATGACGGGGTGGTCAAGCAGGCGGTGCGCCTGTTCAAGTTTCAGGGGAAACGGAAACTTGCGGAGCCGCTGGCGGAGGCCATGAGGGCGCATGTGGAACGGGAGGGGGGGCCTGCGGCGGCATACGACCTGCTTATTCCGGTGCCGTTGCACCGGGTTCGCCTGCGGGAACGGGGGTTCAACCAGTCATTACTGCTGCTTCAGGAACTGTTGCCGCTGTTTCCCGGCGCGAAGGTGGACGAGTCGCTCCAGCGCATCCGGCCCACTGTGGCGCAGAGCACCCTCAAGGCGGAGGAACGCGCCGCCAACGTGCGGGGCGCCTTTGCCGTGGTTGGCGACACGGTGAAGGGCAGGATTGTGCTGATGGTGGACGATGTGGTCACCACCGGCGGCACCGTGGGGGAATGCGCGCGGGTGTTGCGCAGGGCTGGGGCGGCCAGGGTGGATGTGCTGAGCGCGGCCCTCGCCCGGCCCGGCATGCGTCTGGACTGGTAGGGAAAGGCCCCAAGTCCCTTAAGGGCAAGGTTGGATGCCAGAGACAGGCAACAAAGCGGGGGATGACGTGCCGGTCTATCTGGAGACAAGGTTGAGTCTTTTGAACTCTTCATCTATCCGTCCGGTGAGAATGTAATAAAACATTTTCCAGTCGGATATGAAGGATTTCAAGGGGTATTTGAAGGTGGCCGGACGGTTTTTCTCGATAAAAAAATGCCCAATCCACGCAAAAGCATAGCCGCAGACAAATCCCCCAAGGATAAGCAGGGGCATCCGCAACACCACCGCCAGCACCAGGAACACAAGTCCGAGGCCGGACCTGATGAAATGGAGGCTTCGGTTTAATTTCCAACTATGCTCGCCAAGATAAAAAGGCCAGAATTCTTCCAGCGTTTTGAATTGGTTTTTGTTGGTGTCCATCGCGCATGGTTCCTTACGTTTCAGGTGCATATTGTTCATAAAACAAACCGGGAACGGCGCTTATGCCGTTCCCGGTAAAAATGCGACACATCCGTTTGTGTTATTTTGCGATGTCCACCGCGCGGGTTTCGCGGACCACTGTCACCCGAATCTGGCCGGGATAGGTCATTTCCGCCTCCACCTTGCGGGCGATGTCACGGGACAACTGAATGGCCTCGGCATCGTTAATCTTGTCGGGCTGGACCACGATGCGCACTTCACGGCCGGCTTGGATGGCGAAGGCTTTCTCCACGCCGGGGAATCCGTCGGCGATGGTTTCGAGCTGTTCGAGGCGTTTTATGTAGTTTTGCAGCATTTCGCTGCGTGCACCGGGACGGGCCGCCGACATGGCATCCGCCGCCTGCACCAGCACGGCGATCATGGTGTTCATGGGCATCTCGGCATGGTGCGCGCCCACGGCGTTGGCGATAACCTCGCTTTCCCCGTAACGGCGGCAGAGGTCATGGCCGAGAATGGCATGGGAGCCTTCCACCTCATGGGTGAGCGCCTTGCCGATGTCATGGATCAGTCCGGCGCGTTTGGCCTCATGGACGTTCACGCCCAGTTCTGCGGCCATCAGCCCCGCCAGATGGCAGACTTCCATGGAGTGCTTGAGCACGTTCTGCCCGTAGGAGGTGCGGTAGCTCAAACGGCCCAGCAACTTCACCAGTTCCGGGTGCACCCCGTGGACGTCCACCTCCATGCAGGCCTCCTCGCCCCGCTCCTTGATGGTGCGCGCGAGTTCCTCGGTGATTTTTTCCACCATTTCCTCGATGCGCGCCGGATGGATGCGCCCGTCCTGGATGAGCCGTTCGAGGGTGATGCGCGCGATTTCGCGGCGCACCGGGTCAAAACCGGAAAGAACCACCGCCTCGGGCGTGTCGTCAATGATGACGTTGATGCCCGTGGCGTTTTCCAGCGCGCGGATGTTCCGGCCCTCGCGGCCGATGATGCGCCCCTTCATGTCGTCGTTGGGCAGGGCCACCACGGACACGGTGGACTCGGCGGTGTGGTCGGCGGCGCAGCGCTGAATGGCCTCGCCCACAATCCAGCGGGCTTTTTTGTCCGCGTTTTCGCGCATTTCATCCTCAATGCGCTTCAGTTCAAGGGCGCAGTCGCGCTTGACCTCGTTTTCAAGGCGGGCGAAGAGGTCCTTGCGGGCCTGCTCCGCGGTGAGTCCGGCGATGGCCTCCAGTTTCGTGGTCTGCTCGGAAATCAGCACCGCCAGCCGTTCCCGCTCTTTTTCGTTCGCCTTGTCGCGGGCGACCAGCGCCCGTTCCTGCGTGTTCAGGTCAACGGCCGCCTTGTCGAGGGCCGCAGCGCGGTTGTCCAGACCCTCCTCTTTCACCGCCAGCCGGCGTTCCACCTCCGCCACCTGCCTGCGGAGTTCGCGCGCGTCCTGTTCCAGTTTGGCGCGCAGGTTGATCTCAAGTTCCTTGACGGCGCTTTTGCCGTCCTTGATGATGGACGCGGACTCACGCTCCGCGTTGGTGATGATTTGCGCCGATTCGCGGCGCGCCTTCCCCAGTTCGCTGCTGCCCCGGACCCGTGCGATGACGGCGAACAAAACCGCCCCCACCACAATTCCGGCCACGGCGGCAGCCGCCAGGACCATACTCATCGGCATGCACTTTACCTCCTGTCCCGCAAGGGGTCATTGTTGGATCCAACGGGTGGACAGGAGCGGCGGCGGACACGCAAGGAAAACGGCAACCGTCAGCACATCCGATATGCTTGATGCCTTTCCCAAAAGGACTTAAGAATATGCACACCTGCGCTCTTCATGGTTGACCTATCCGAAGCGCCCCCTTGGGACGCAGGATAATCTCCGTTCGAGTCGGCACCGACACCATCCTACCCAATTTAACACAAAGCAAATTAAACCTTTATGTTGTCATTATACGCAGGAAAGGGAATACCTGTCAACGATTTGGGAATATCGTTTTTCGGGTTCATTTATGGGGGATTGTCCATGGGGTAACACGTGTCAAATTCCCATGGCACATTAGGTTTTTGACTTTGAAAACAGTTAACGCAGAAAGAGTCAATAGATTACCGGGCGGCAGGGGAGATTTTTGTGGCAGCCAGCGTGCCGAGCAATGCGGCCACCGCCGGGGTGTCCCAGTTTGCCGCGCCGGGATGCCTCATTGCCACCTGTCCGGATGGGGAGAGAATGAAGGTCATAGGCACACCACCCTGGTACATTTCCGGAAGGGGATCGGCGCAGGTGTACACTGGAAAGTCCACCCCCTCGCGGGTGACGGCCTCGTCTAGTTCATCGAAACCGCCCACCGCCACGGCGAGAAAGGCGACATTGTCGTCTTTGACGGACTGGTGCAATCCCCTGAGCCCCGACAACTCACTCAGACATTCCACACAGTTGGGGCTCCAAAAATGGAGAAAAACAGTTTGCCCCCTGAGTTCACCCAGGTTGAGGGATTTACCATCGGGCGTTTTCACGGTGAGGGAATAGTCTGCGGCGGTGCCGGTGGTGATGGAGGGGGATTTCAACCTGGCCCGCTTTTGGGCGATGATGTAGTCCGAGAAAAGGAAGGAGCCGGCCACGGCCAGTGCCACAATCAACACCGGACCGGCGACCATTCCCGTGAGACAGCCCACGAGGAAGGGTTTCCGCCGGGACGGGCGGGGTGCGGGGACAACGGCGTCTGGTGTGTCGTTCATTGCATCTTTCCGGCGGTTTTGTGGGCAAACACAACGGAACCCTATTTACCCAAAAGGGTTAGGATTGTTTGGGATTATAGGCGGGCACGCCGGGGCCTGTCAAAGGGTGCTCTGTCGTGCCGAAGGAATTTATTTCCAAATTTGAAAGGTGTTCTGCCCCTGCGGTTTTGCCGCCGGACGGGCAGAACACCCAAAGCAACCATTAAACCATTATTTGAGGCGGTTCCAGTCTTATTCAGCAAGCACCGTCACCCCGCGCGTCTGCAGGGCCGGAATTTCCACCGTGAGCGCATCGGAAGACAGGGGGTTTCCCCCCAGACGGAGGAAGGGTTCTGATGCTGCGGCTGTGAAAATGGCACCGGAGACAAAGGGTGCGACGGATGTGATTTGGTTGTTGAAAAGGATCAGGTCGTTCAGTTTTGACAATCCCGCCAGCGGGGTGACGTCCGTGATTTCGTTGTTGCCAACCCACAGGGTCGACAGATTTGCCAGCCCCGCAAGCGGGGCAAGATCAGTCACCTGATTGTGGCCCAAACTCAACGCCTCCAGGTTTGCCAGTCCCGCAAGCGGGGAGATGTCCGCCAACTGGTTGTGGTCCAGGGCCAGCGCCTTCAAACTTGTCAGTCCCGCGAGGGGGGTGAGGTCGGCCAGTTCGTTGTGGTTGAGCATCAGCCATTCAAGGCTTGACAGCTCCGCGAGCGGGGTGAGGTCCGCCACCTGGTTGTCGCCAATCCACAGTTCCTTCAGGTTGACCGCATGCTCCAGTCCGGTAAGATCGGCAATGTCCAGACTGAGCGGGAAAAAGGACACCAGAGCGGCCATGTCCACCGTGGTCAGGGGGGAGCCGGCTGCCAGTCCCAGTTGGCCGCGTATGGCGGCGGCAAGATTTTCGTCCGGCACATCCACCAGGTCACCCTCCTGCGGACCGCTGCTCACCACCAGATCAACCGCCGTTCCAACGCTCTCGTGTGCGTTGCCGGCGGGGGACTGGCTGATGACGCTTCCCTCGGTGATCGTGTCGCTGAATGTTCTGGAAACGGCGCCCACAACCAGTTCCTCGTCAATAATGGCGGTTACCGCCGCAGCCTGCGTCATGCCGACGACATTGGGGACAATGGCTTCCCGCCCCCTGCTGACAACCAGATTGACGGCGGTGCCCCGGTTCACCATGGTGTTGGCCGCCGGGTGCTGGCTGACAGTGCTGCCTGCGGGGACGGTGATGCTGAATTCCCGGGTTGTAACACCGAGAGTCAGGCCCCGTTGCACAAGAAATGTCGGGATGAGATTCTCCGGCATGCCGGCCAGATCGGGCACGGCGATCAACCCGGATTCAATGCTGACCGTCAGGGCGACGGTGGAGCCGGGGGGCACGTTTCTATTGGCGGGGGGATTCTGCCTGATGACACTGCCCACGGGGACGATACCGTTGATTTCGCCGATCACGGCGCCAACCGCCAGGCCGGCGTTGAGCAGGGCCGCTTCGGCGGCGGCCTGGGTCATGTTGCACACATTGGGCACGGCAACGGGCCACGGCCCCTTGCTGACGGAGAGTGCGACAGCGTCGCCTGCGGCAGCCTGCGCGCCTGCGGCGGGGGTTTGGGCGAGCACCCCGCCTGATGGGACGGTGTTGCTGAATTCGAAGGTGATGCCGCCCGCAAGCAGGCCCGCGTTTGCGAGGAGTGTGGCGGCGTCGATCCTCGAAAGACCGACAACATCGGGCACGACAACCGGCTCCGGCCCCCTGCTGACAACCAGATTGACCGTCCCGCCGGGACTGAGTGGTGTGCTGGCCGGGGGATCCTGGCGGATGACGTCACCCGCGGGAATGGTGGCGCTGAACTCCCCGGTTACGGAGCCCAAAACCAGCCCCGCGCTTTTTATGGCCGCCTCCGCGGCGGATTGGGTGATCCCCGTAACTTCCGGGGCCGAAGTCTTGACGCATCCCGGCGTCGCCAGCATTCCGACGGCCAGCAGGACGCACAAAATCACCCTTGCCGGATTTGTGGAATTTAAAATAGCCATAAACTTTTACCTCCCTGTGCCTTTTTGCGTTTCAGCGTAAACGACAACACCGCACCAACGGTGCCGGCACCTTTTCTCCCTGTCCCAACTATACCCAATCCTGAATTCAAAGTCTAAGTGCAACAGGGGGGGTGAGAGGTAAAAACTGAAGGCA